>MDTF01000291.1_pt1 | contig 15250 bp, 10 predicted proteins | sample 811191 | NCBI WGS metagenome assembly MDTF01 (sample SAMN05326649, study PRJNA326480) | marine metagenome | isolation source: seawater | place: Southern Ocean | collected 2011
CCCGACGGGAGCGGTCTCGTATTAGAAGGTGGTCCAAACACTTGGGAATTAGAATACAAGCTCTGGTTCGAAGGGGTGAACCGCGAGCTGGCACCCGTTGGTGGGAAGGCGAGTGACTGGAAAAAATCGCAAAAGTCTTTGGGTCAACGGTGCACTACAACAAAGTTCACGTTGGCGGGCAAGGAGGTGACTGTTGGCACCGTGCATATCTCTGACTTTAAGACTGGGGTAGCGTCGGGCCTGAAATTGATAAAGAATCTCCTAGCAGGTAATACAATTGACGTTCTGATGGGTGACTTCAATTTTCCGTACAAGTCTAAACCTAAGGGCAACAACCCGGCCAGCGTCACGCAAAACTTGGTAGATTGGAGCAACGATGACTTCGCCAACGTGCTCGAAGATAAACCGTTGGGGTCCAACTATGCCGTCCACCCTTGTCTTGAGACAGTAACATCTAACAAGTACCGAACTTTGTTCCAGGCGCAGGCGTCAAAGGGCGGGAAACCAGATCAGAAAATGAAGGATTGTGTCTTTTACAACGTGACCAAATTTAGTGAGGTGACGCCTGTTGCGTATGTTCCGAATGTTCCGAATGTTCCGAATGTTCCGAATGTTGAGGGTTTGAAGCAATCGGTGTTGTACAGTGTTAAGCTGGCGACCGATCCAAAAGGTACCGCCACGTTCTTACCCAGCAGTAATTGGCCGTCTGACCATTACTGCGTGTTTGCGATTCTTAGGGTTAAACCCGAAGCTCAAGTGCTACCACGCGAAGCTCAAGTGCTACAACGCGAAGTAGTCCTGACAGCCGGTTTAAATGAAACCCCCCCTGAACAAAAACCCGATGACACGAAAGTGAATGAGGAGTTTGGCAAAATTATGAATATGGTCGGGAACAATCCAAGTGTATTCGTTGCGCATTTGACTGCTTTTTTCGCAGGAAATGTGCGGATGGTCACTAGCGATAACCTGTTGGACAACGTGGGCAATACAGTGAAAAAAGTGCAAATAACCAAACCATTTGGACCAGATATCGATGTTGAATGGCATGGCATTGTAGGTTGGAAAGAGTTAGAACCTGAAAAAAAGACGCTTGTTAAACGATTGGTCAACAATTGGGTAACCACGCTCTTCACTCAGGCAGATGACACCAGGGCCAGGAGAACAATCATGGGTGATGGCACCGTGATGCTAAGCATGCACGTAACAATGGGGGGGCGACAGTGCCAGATTTTAGCAACAGAAACTACGGACAAAGGGATTATGTTTAACCAAACGGATGTACCCAGCCTGGAGATCGATGTAGACCAGGGTATTACCACTTACTTGACCGGCGGTGATCCGATCATCTAGAATGAGCGTTGATCCACGTAAGACGTCGCTGCACATGACGTGTGTTGTCCGTATAAGCATACATTTGAGGTTTGTGTAAGGAAACGAAATGTACACGTGGAATTTCAAGCATGTACGAATCCTGCACACGGTGGCGGGGTGCTTCCATGCAATATCTGTGGGGGTGCTCGTCATCGTTGCAATTCGCGAAAACGACATAAAAGCGTACAACATAAACGTCCCTAACAAGTTGTGGTTTTTGGAAAAGTGGTTGTTTACATGCGTAAATACCTCAAACACAAGTGCAATCTATGCGAATTCATCGGTTAATGGGGGGTATAATTGCACCAACCGATCGTATAAGATCGAGGAAGCACCATTACCACATGCCTTCAGCTTAAACACCGTCGGTCTTGCAGTTGCATTTGGACTGGTTTCAGCCGGTGTACACTTTCTATCAGCGCTATTTGTGAAAACACAATCGCGGGATGCAATGTTCCGATTATGTCTCGACTATGCGTTTAGTGCACCCTGCATGCTTGCGTTGATAAACCTGCAATGGGGCGCAAACTGCATTATCGGTGTGTGTTTTGCGCCGCTTATACTGGGCAGCGCCATTTTCATGTCGTATTTCGTTCTTGATCGAAGTGTACGCCACGTAATATCAACTGCAGTAACAGTACTGTTTTTTGTAGGGTTGATCATGTTGTATGTTGGCGCCCTGATACCGTCGTTGCTGGGGGCGCACGCGGCGTTGTCCACAACGGGAAAATTGCCCAACGAAGGTACAGCCCCGGCATTTGTTGCCGTATTCATGATTATGATTCTGATATCATTTTCACTGTTTATTATTCCATACTCGCTAGAACTGTTTTATAAACGTGCATACTATTTGTTTTACCCATGGTTGTTATTGAGCCTTGGTGCGAAAACTACACTTCACACCTTTCTGGTACTCAACATATTAGCGCAAGCACCATTGCGAGACAGCGGGACTGCAATTGAACCTGAACGCGACGCATTTATTACTGTTGGGAGTATTTTGTGCATTGCAGGTTTGTTATATGCAATCTTAAAATATGGGTTTAAACTAGTACCAATACAACTGCAAAGTACGCATCGTGGTTCTAACAATGGGTTACAGTTAGCATTTTTGTAGAAAGCCGCTTTTATTTATGAACATTACTATCGACCAAGCACAGAGATATCCACATTGTCGTCTACGTCACTCGCCAACCCAAGTGTATGCAGATATTGCCGGACCGCTTCGGCTGAAACGAATGGGTGGCGCATTGGCATGTACTTATAGCCAGGATTGTCCTTAGCATGCTGCTCCTTAGCGTTCCGCTGAGCACGCCAGTATACGTTGGCTTCGTCTGGCTTGACCAAATTTAGCCAGTCCCATTGTCTCGATAGCATTTTCGACACTACATTGTTTGGTACTGATGTTACTGGCACACTGAGGCCAAGTTCAGACAGCCACGCCTGCACTGGTGTGTTGGCGGGGTGCACTTTCGGTCCTGTTGTTGGTTTGCGTGCATATGATCGTTCTGCAAACGCTCGAAGCACAGCATCAAGGTTTGGGCCAGGGCGGCAGAGTGCAATAAGTTTCTTACGTTCCTTTCCACAGAAAATCATGAATGAGTTTAGTGGCCGCGGTACTTTGCGTCTTTCTTGCATGGACGTCATTTTATATGGTTCCGAAAAGTAAAAAAACTATTATAATTATCTTTGTTTTAGCTGACGTCAGCAGTTTTTTTTTGCGCACTATGAGATTAAATTAAAAACCTGAAGTGCACAACATGAATATGTTTCTTTTGATACAAGTCGACTCCTCGATTAAGTTGGTTGAGTTTGCACCTGATGGATATGCCAACCCCATTCTTTATGCTGGCACAGAACCGGGTTTGTTTGTTCCATTCGCTGGTAAGAATGTGGGTAAACCAAATGATTTGGCAAACCGTGTAGCAGCGGCCTACAGCAATGATATCGATGAAAGTGGTTCACACTATCAGTTAAAGGGGACTGTATTGGTCAACACTGCGGACCCAGAGTCCCAAGAACTGCTGATGCTATGTATCGAGACAAGCATAGCATCCTTGAAAAGTTAATAGCCGTTGCTGGCTCGATAGTGTGCAGTAAACAATATCGTTTGTTTATTTCAAATTAAAAGATGATTGTATCTACAGAAAAGGAACTCGACAGACTATTGTACCAACTCTTGCGAAAGCATCAGCATGTACATAAATCTTGTCAGGGAGTGTAATCATAGCTAACGATGTGCAATCACCGAACGCTAAATTCCCCACATACCCGACCCACTTAAAGTGGCATGCTTCAAGTTCTGTACACTGCAAAAATGACATTGCAGGCACTGATAGCAATTGTCCAATTGCGTCTACGCGCTTCAGCGCCCTGCAATTTTCAAACACTGCAACGCCAAGGCCCACGTTGGGTGGCAAAGTCAATTTGATCAACCCGCAATATGCAAATGCTCGTCGTTCGATGTATTCGACTGAGTTGGGCAACGCAATTGAATCCAACGACATGCAGCCAGCGAACACACCCTCGCATACCCTTTTAACCCTGTCGTGCAACGTTATGTGTTGTAATTGACAGCATCCCGCAAACATACTGTTACGGATTGTAGTAACATCAGTGCAATCCCATACCATTGAGACCAACGAAGTGCAGTTGGCGAATGCTTTATCGCCAACGGCCTTCACGCTCGGCGGTACAACAACCGACGTAACAGTATTAGACCCTGCAAATGCCCCTTCGGCGACGGAAGTAACTGTCCCCGGAATTATAACAGGTGTTTTGCCTGATATTGTCTGGAAGTAAAGCATACGTTCAGATGGATTCCGTTTACTAACACAATCAGTTGCCCCCAGTACAGTCAACCCCCGGTGGTTCAACCCCAGAAGTAGGCATACACCGGCCATGACAGGCGAATTGAACCAGCTATTATATTTATATAATACTGCTGACCCTGTAAAATAAATATGCATTTTATTTTGCTGCATCAGCATATTTTAAGCTCGAGTATTTGAACAGAAAATCATCGAATAATCTCACAACAATATACACTAGCAACACCATAACCAACATCAACCCCAAACATATTCTCAACGCGCGCGCATACACACAACATGCTGCTCGATCAATTGTTTGGTATACCTGAACTTTTTAGGCTTATGATGGAATTCTTTCCCGAAACTGTTCGGATGTACGAACTTTTGAAACTACGGCTCGTAAGCAAAACGTTCTACGCGACTTTGGATGTTGCGAATATCAGTGCATGGGTGCCATTTTCGATCGCTGTGCGTCATTCTGGTCGGTGGTCTAAACGAACGCTTGACCTGGTACTCGGAACACGTTTGAAACCGTCTCCAATTGTGAAAGTCCCTGTTGAACTGTCTGTTTTATTAGGGACTGCAGCAGGCACGCTGGCAAAATCTGCAACTGCTGGTATGTACTTGTCGCGTGCTGACGAAGTTGGCGCGGGTCCGACCGTATTAACCATAACGTTCAAAGGGCGATCACCAGACTTCGACAAGCCACGATTTCAATGTGATGGGTTTGGCGGTGCACTGCAGCATGTCCGTAAACTTGTAATAGATCCAGTAGATGCGAATCACATCGATGGACCGTTCTCGTTTACCCCATACCCTGAATTGAAATCGCTTGTCGTGTTTTTGTATTACAGAGACGAGAACGATGTGATGATGTGCCATCTGGACTGGCGCACGTTGCCGGCAACTGTGGAAGCGCTTGAACTTCGAAGGGTAACCGAGCTGTACCACAACGATGCACCCGTCGACGAAAGAGTGATTGATATAGGCAAAATCCCGGCACACGTCACTACGTTCACGGCTATTGACTTGGTTGTCGCCGGTGTTCGCAAGACCCCATTCAATGAGGTTAATGTGCATATGTGCAAGACTGCTGGTCTTAAGGCTTTGGCAACTAAATCGCTGATCGTCCGACCGAGAATTGCGTACGCACTCCTCGGTCCAGACGCTGATGAGTGTGCATTTGTGAACGAAACGGCTTGCAAGGGTGGCTTGAGAAAATTGGTCTTGAAGTATGTTTATGATGTACCTGCTCTTCTTGGCAATTTGAGCGCGTTTGCTGCGTTGACTACGCTAGTGCTTCGACATTGCCGCGTGAATGATGCATTTGTTTCTGCCACCCGTGTGGGTATGCAGTTGGACGTGTGCGTGATGCACGAGTGCGTAATCTTGTACAACGGGCCTCTTATTTCGATTTTGCCAGACGCAGTTCGCCTCGAAGTGTCGGGGAATCTTACAGGCACGTATGCCCCAAGCTGCATGTCGAGGCCATTCGCGCGGTGCAAGTCGTTGACGGTGCGTGGCGGATTGCACGACATGCCTGGCCGGAGTATCTATACGGTGGTTGCCTACCCGTACAAGCCGACCAGTGGCACAACGGTAACTTCGTTGCGTCTAGCGGATATGACTATAGACGTAGTCAGTTTCGAACCATCCCAGCTGCAACGTTTGACCTTGTCGAATGTAAAGGGCTTGGATTATCCTGTCGTGCCCCGACATAACCGTCAATACAGAAAGCCTGATCTCCATGCGTTGCGGTCACTTACGTTGGTGGCGTCAGATGCATCGGATGATGCGTATCTTCACATGTGGCTTCTTAAGAACAGCAATCTCCCAGCGGCCAGGGCGTTTCAGTGTTCACTGTGTGATACGATTGCCAGGGTATTGCTTGATCACGTGTATTCGCTTCCGCGTGGTAGCCAGCGTCACACTCTGGTAGAGTATGGGGTCTTGTGCACACCCAGTTCGTGGGTGCCATATTTCCAGTTCTTTCGCGATGTGCTTGAAAATCTTATCGTACGGGCATCAGCGTATGAAGTTACTGAGCAGTACCAAGAATGTATGATGCTGCGATTTGGGCCGGTCGAGTATGCGATAAGACACTACGACCGATTCCTAGCGACGCATGTGACTGGACAGCTGGAGACTGTGCCAATAGTCATGGTAACTGTTGGACTGACGCTCGCTCGGCTGGCGAATGAAGTCGGAGTGCCTGCACGTTGTGGGTTGTCTCATTAATTTTTTAAAAAAAAAGTAAACCGTTGTTAGTTGTAATTTTTGCGTACTATATATAGCACGGCATAAACACTCTCAAGTAGAACATGAACCCTGTGCCAAAGTCGGATTTGACACCAAATGACGTGCTTGGGGGTGGGTTCACATTGTATTACCCCGGGGCAAGTTGGCTTCATTCAATGGCCAAGCGTGACTCTGCTGGCACCGTCGTGCTTGGGTCTGGCGATACCATCAGAACAGTAGACAGTTGCCTTTACTACACACCATGCAGCCAGCTATGCATAAATGGCTGTGCAGCTTGCGTGTTGTTAACCGCACGCGAACCATACTCAGTTCTGTCGCAACGCTTGGTGGATGCGCAGGCGGTTCATTCCCCGGAAGTGCGGTGCGATTCTGGCGCGTGCACGCTGGGAAGCGGGTGCTGCTAAACGGGGGCGTCACGGTATAAACGCAGTAGTTATGTAGCGTTAGAACGATGGGCAACGATGAATCCACACTTGTAGACATCGATGTGTATGACTGCAGTGTCAGCGGTGTTTTTGAAGTTTTACCATCACCCAAAAAAACATATGAACTGCAAACAGAGTACGACTTGCTCGAAAGACCGTTTCACACACCGTTGCAAGATTTGTGTTATCAGTTAACAGATATTCTGTCTGATGCGCCTGGGCTGCAGCAGGCGGTGCGTTCGTTCATAAGCAACAATCAAACAACATCCGTACGTGCGTTGCACACAGTTGGCAAAGTGCACAGGGCGGGCAGTGGCAATGTGTGCAGGTTGAATCCATATACAACCGAGGGGGTTGCTACGTTTTTGCAGCTTGTCGAACACGGGCGTGCAACAAAACAATGCGTTGTTGAGAACATAAAGGCTGTTTACAATGACGTTTGGTTCAGCGATAACCCAACAAATGTACCGCTGGCAATATTCGACATAGTAGCATGCATAAGCGTGTGTACATCGGCAAATACTCAAGCAGCATATGCAAAATTGGCACAAGCAAACCCGTCAGTAGATGGCTACACGATGGTGGCGCCAAGCGAACTAGCGCTAGAAGCAAGGCGTACAGTAGCAGCGGCGAAGCGTAAAAGCGATGGATTACGCATCTCTGTGAATACGTTTATGACGGACAAGCACTTGGAAGAACGTTTAGCGAACAACTACGACAACGTTGTGTACCAATTAACAATAGCAGGGGATATTCTATGCATAGACGTGACGGGCTGCGTTCAAAACGTCGTTGACATAACGCCCGACGTTTTGCCGTCCATTGCAAATGTCATTGTAATGCCAGAATTTAAAAATAATTTTCTGTGTGCTAGCATTAACTACGGTTGGTCGAACATAGCCATCGGTGCGGTTTCTCTGTGCGAGCACGGGGATGCGGCTCGTATTGCATTGTTTATTCTGCAAGCACTGCGGGCCCTTCTGATGCAGCCCCGTGTTACAACTGCGTTTATTGCAGGTGATTTTTCGTTTGCATCGACAGATCTTGCGACACGTGTGATGGGGTTAGTGGATTGTGCTGGCGGTGTCTACGCGGGTCCGAGAGACACGACAGGCAGGGCGCGATGGTCGCACCGGCAAACCCGCAGCCCATTTCAAGCTGACAACGACAATATTTCGACAACAGTGACGAGTGCAAATCTATGCGTCTTTGGAATGTGGAACAGAAACGGCTGTAAGCACGATCAAACGCATATGGTGACGTCGCCCACGGGCTGCGCGCCCGGCCCAGGTTGGGGCATTAATGGCAAGTGCGTCTCAGAGACGTTTCGGATCTTGACAGAATAAACCATCATGGCGAAGTTTTGGCGCCTAGCGTCGATTGTAACATCTCGCACACGCGTACAGCCTGTGTTGCCAACTGTTCAACTGCATCTATCGCTGTACCAACCATTGAGTATCGTGGGTCAGTGTGGAATGTCGGGATCGCGTCCTGCAGGTCCTTGCGCAACCCGCCGTTGTCTAACATTGCTAGTGTACAGTAAAATGCTTGCGACGGCGAATTGTCCAACATTATTGGCAAGCACAACAACAATCTTGACAACACTGCGAATTGTTTGTTTTCCCTTGCCTCTATGTATTGCATCATAAATGATAATTCTGCTGTTGCCATCCCACCGCGTAACTGTGTGTTGTGGTCTATCGATGATCGTAAATGTGGTTGATCTCTTTTACTGAATAAACATGATGTCAGTGAATGGGCAGTTAATAATATCATCGCAAGTGTCCATTCGTGCGAAGGCATTACGTATGTTACCCACTGACGCACACACCCGCATACAGCATTTCGTGTGCTTTGCACGTCGTTCGCGCCCAAGCACATTCCTCGCAACAGTGGGGTATTTCGTTTGACTCCGTTGAATGGCTTTTATCCGGGAATCTTGCATTTCCTTGGAATCAACTTCTGACTCTGAATATTCATGATGACCGTCGGGCCTGCGGTCCCTTCTATCACCCCGCCATGACGCAGGGGCAGGGATGACAGTCCCAAGTATGTCCGGCGCACCCACATAGTCAAATATGCTTAACGCATTCGGCGGCGAACGGTTTGGTAAAAAGGGTACGAGGTGCCCATTCGTGTGGCGCCTCATGCCTGGTTTTCGTTTGATGACCTGCGTGCCGTCACCACCAACCAATCGTAATTCGAACTCATAATCGACGTGTTTATCTGTGGTTGGGCCCAACACACCCCGCTTGTCTGCCCGCGCAAGGGCTGGCGCGATGCGGGGCGAGCGAATAGCCTGAAGGGGGCCATTAAAAGCACCAGTATAATATGGAATTTCCCAGTTAAGGTCTGTTGCGGGGACCCCCGTGCCGAAATAATGCCCAGTACCCACCGGCTCATCAATTCTGCTAGCAATCAACCCACGCCAACTGTAGGTAATACTGTCTTTGTCAAGTTTGTTCATTAATTCTGCGGCACCCGCTAGTGGCCGGCGAATCGAAAGAAGCACCGCCGCTTGCTGGTTCATAAGCTTATCAACACTCTTTGGCTCGATAAATCCAATGTTAGCGCTGTTGATTGCGGTGATGATGTCGCCCCTAAGTAACTTTCCACCTGCTACGCCTTCAGGTTCGACCTTTGTCACAACAGCCCCACCGAGAGAACCACCCACCACCCCATGCATTTCGTGGGCGCCGAAAAATGTACCCAACTTCTTCTTCGGGCGCCGATTCGCGACGTGGGTGTACCTAAACGCCTGAGCGACTGGTGATTGGATTGTGATTGTAAACTCACCGTAAAACGCTGGATCCGGCAAAAACCCTGCGGGATATGATTTTGGTAAAGTTACCTCAAAGTCGTGACCAGCGAGACCGTCTGTCAAACGAACTTTAAGCGTGTCCACGCGTGGCAAGCTTTTCAGAAGCGCGTTGCTATGCAACACCGCTGCATCTTTGTGCCCGCGGGAAAAACTTGAAATTGACGTATAATCCATGCATGACTCCACGTTAAAACGGTCCCTTAGAATAGTGTTCCACATCATTTCTGGCGACGTATACTTTTCCAGTACCCGTTTCGGATTAGATTTCGGGAACGGTATTTCCACTTCTAATCCAACACCATAATGAATTGGTTCACTGGTTTCTTCTGTCGCTGGAAGCGACCGGTCATCCTGCGGAAATCTCACATATGCACCCCCAATGTATGGAAAAGGAGTCTTGAAGTAAAATTTAAAGTCCCCACCGCCAGAGGCGCTGGTTTTCTCGACACCTGTGTCGACTACATCTTGCAGACCTGCAAGTTGATGACCCACGGGGTTTGTAGTTGTCACCGTCCTAAACAGAGTGCGGAGCGTACCGCCAAGCTTAATTTCGAGTGACATCACAAGCTCTTGCTTAAATTGAAGAGTTTGCTCTTGCGCTGTAAAATCACCGTCCAGGCAAACATATGTACGGTCTGGTGAGATTATTGCGACATAATACGGAATGTCACCGGCGTAATCATCTTTGTGATTTGAGGAAACCGACTTGAACCATGGCAAATACACCCTGCTCGAACGTCGTTTCAAACCGCGACCGAAAAATGAAGTACAGTTGGGCGGGATATCAGTGTGGGCTTCAGGATGCACTTGAAAGTTAGTGTTTTCTTTGTATTTCAGGTGGGCGTTCAAGCTGCGGGTTGACGTTAAAATATGCTTTGTCAACTCTTTGTAGTTTGATCCAAAATACGCACGGCAGTCATGCGACAAGCTGCACCATGTCTCCCCACCATCGAAGCCAACAAACAATGGCGGTTTCACATCAATAATCACAGTCCCGCCGACTGGGGCATATGTGAACGTAATGTGTCGTTTAGCTGGCATGTACACAGTGACATCGCATTCCAAGCAAACAGACAAAGCCTTCAATCTGTCCAGGTGCTTGTCAGGCTGCATTTCTGGCACGCCGCGGGGCGGCACATTCGTTAAATACCAAGCAACAGCGGCTTCCAGTGTTTTGGGTGTAACAACGGCGTGGCCCCCAGTGATACCTACATCGCGAAGACCGGCATGCGATTCAATACGCAACCCCTGATTGTGTGTACCAATACAATTGATATGTAACTGGTCTGCAATCGCGCTAAATAAGCTATCATTATGGACAGTACGAACTACCCGAAAAATTCCGAGTTCTTGAAAATCCCGATACAGGTCTTTCGAGAAATCAGTTAATGTATCAGTTGTGAAAGTTACTGCCGATGGCTCGTTCACACCGAGCAACTCCAATCCGTCTGTTAGAATTGTTTCCGATGTAGCTGTCCGAGCCCGAGCGACGTCGACCACCCCCCCGCCCACGTTGGTCACTATGCACTCGAGCCCCCCCCTTGCCTGTGCGCTGGCATCTGCGATCAACCGCCCCCGGCAGTTCGGGACAGTCGATCTCATTACTACTCGGTCTGTCTTGCGGAAGAGAGTTGTGTTTGAATATCTCGTGTCGCTTGGTGCTGGCGGCGGTGCAACACCACGGGTGTGTTCGCCACCAAGGCCAATCGGTTTGTAGCAGGGGTCCAACCTTAGCATGTTAACCGGTACGTCGAGCTCAATCATGTTATACTTACCCACCTGCCTGTCGGTACACGTGTCTGGGCGTTCGGTATTGCAACTTTGACATTCAATATTGTCAAGCCTGTTGTCATACTTGCAGATCCCGCACTGCCACGGGTCAAACGACACCAATCGAGCTTTGGTGTTTTCGCTGGTTTGTATGCCGTTGTAAATCGGCAAATCGGCACTGTCTAGCCCACCCCCCGCTGTAATAGCTTGTTTCTCTGCGTCGTTAAAAATATACCTTACAATCAAATACTTTTTATTGGGTGTAATTACGTGCGACCCAGCAACGATGTGATTGCCGTCCTTGTCTAAGGCAATAGCTTGGGTACTCATGATACAGGTGGCATCGTACTCTTTCGTACACGAATGCCAGTCAGCTTCAGCCCCACCCCCCCGTTCCCGCAGGTGGTCCAGGCAGCAGTAACTATTATCAAAGCACAAGCTGCATTCATGGCACCTTGTTTGTTCCATCTCAGCTGCTTGAAGTTACGAGTGCCCTAGCATATATACTGTTATGAGCCGTGCATATAAATGATACCCTTTAATATGTATTAATTCAGCTAATTTTGATTTTAAAAAGGCACCCAGGCTGTGTTCGTAACGCCACCAACTTGTTGCAACCCGGTGTGATTGTGGTGAAAGCCACTAGCAACCTGTTTCATTCCTGCTTGCCAGGTTATCAACCCCGTCATCGTCCGTTGTGCCATCGCCAGATTATTGCTTCTGCGTAGCATCCAGTATTCGGACCAAGCCCACATGTACATTGCCCTGCAGCCAGGCCAGGACGCTACGAGACTGTCGAGCGGCATCGGGAAATCCGAAACATCGAGATGCGTGTAAAAGGCACTTGCAACTACCATTGATACCATGGTGTTTTGGAAACCTAACTAACTTAAGAATTATAACGATTGATAAATACTGTTGAGTCAGCATTTTTATTTTTAATTGCTTTAATAACTGCCCCGTGAGTAACTCAAACAATACATAACCGGGTATGGCGCAAGCTGATAGCATAGGGGTGACAAGTGTGGGCGGGCACGGGATCCTGGGAATTCCAGGCCAAAGCCAGTATCGGTTTAAGGGGACAGACCCTGTGCGGACGCCGGGCGATATTGTTGGCAGTGTGCTTGATTTTCCGGGTGTCTATTGGACGACAATGCTCCGGAAGTCGGTAGTCATGTATAGTAGCTTGGCTGCGGGCGACAATCCGTTGCTACTGGAGCTCAATTTCGGTCATCTTGGCAGCGGGTGTGTTAGTTCGATGTGTCCTGCAGCGCTAGCGACTGTGTCGATTCTATGTTACTCGCTGGGTAACCCTTCAAGCCGTATTAGTGGCGTCTGGCATGCAAAACGACATGTAAACGCACATGGCGCATATGTTTGCCCGGCTCACATCACATCATACTGTTGGGGTGCAGCCCGCGCAATCTGCCCGCCCCAGGTCATGTTGTTTGATGTGTATGTGCCACGAAGCAAAATAGCGACGGCACGGCCGCAAGCAACCAGTTGTTGGTCTGTCGGGCACCACGGCGCATCGGTACAATTAGCGCCATTTGCACCGTTCGTTTTTCAGAAAAATATGTGCATTGCGTGTTTCAAACGCAACACTAAACGCAATGCACCTGCTGCGGTGGGCCCGGCATTCTTACGCCTGCATACTGCCAAGGAGTTGGTTGCGAAGGCAAACCCAGCTATTTTACAAATCGTTACCCACTTGTTTTCCAGTTTGCGAAGGTGTCATCTTATTGCTGCACTTGACACCCAATCGGGCGTTGAGCCACGCGATACGATCGGTTTAGAACAGCATGGGTCGGCAGTAGAACACTGTTGGGTGGCGTTTCCACACGTATACAAATTAAGAGAGTGTGGCATTGCTATTGACCCCAAGCGACCGGCAGTTGGACTCCGCCGATATTGGATCATGTCTGGCGGCCGGCATCACATCAAGGGCCGTGCGAAACTGGAACGACTCCAAACGGCAGTAATAGCCGAGGCAGCATCGTTGATAATGTACGGGCGGATGCACATCGATATTTCGGTTGGCTCGCCGGGGGTGCATGAATTTATGCCCTGGGTGGACAGCACCACGGTGAATGAGCATGGGGTACAACCGTGGCACGAGTTTGTACGCATTGATGGCTTGTGGATGACAGTGGATTTCGTGCATGTTATGTCCGCTCTGATGAACGGCAATCTTATTCTTGTTCTTGAAATGTTACCACCACTGCGAACCAGTGAGCTGATTCCAGCAGTCACCCCCCGGGGTGCTGTCAATAGTGTTCGTGGTTCCCCAGTTATCAAGGGCTGCAACGATGCGACGTGTGCCCACAGGCAATATGCCGATCGGTACCACGACGGTGCTTTCCTGACTTGGTCGTGGCTTTCTAAAATGCTTCGGGATCATGGCGAGTCGGCTGCGATGGCGGGGTTGGTTGTCACCCCCCCGTTACGTCTGACAGTCGCTGGTTCATATGCGCGCGCAGTAACTGGCGTGAGCTACAGGGGCATAACATATGGTGGGGTGTTCTCGGAGCTGTGCACGTTGGCGTTTCAGGGTACTATACGGGGTCTAACAGCAGAGCCGTCATCAATATATGGCGACATACTGAATTACGTAGAGCATTCTTTAGCTGACATGATTGTCAGTACAATACGGTTAGAACAATCGATTGCGGCTAGTGACGTGGAATGCGGCCGTTATGCAATTGTGCATCATTATGAGCACATTGGTATGCCCACCCCATGTGATATGGTCACACCACCGCCAGAAATCGACCACACACTCTTGTTGGCTGTTGCTAATGTGCGGCAGCAACCAGATCACACACTTTGCTCCAATGAAATTGCTGTTTGGGTGCGTCGTGCGGTGCGTGAATCAGTGATGTTATCTAAAAATATATCACTATAAAGCTTTGTAGGTATATACGTGCCAATTGTATAAGTATGACTGCACATCTTTTGCAGAGAAAAAGTTAGTTATTTTTTCGCGGCAAAATTGCGATGGTCAGGCCTTCGCAACAAGGGCGCAGGGGGGGGGGGGTAGACGATGCCAGATTCGAAGCACTTAAGAAACGTACGGCGGCAAAGCGAGAAGCGGTTGAAAGGAACCAAGCGGGGGGGGCCAAGATTGCTTTGCAGCAAGCCAAGGATATGGCTGCTGACAAGAAGGCCAAGGATATAGCTGATGCCAAGGAGTTTGCGAGAATTAAGGAAATGTACCGGGGGCAGCATCCAAGGTGGCTTCCGAGTAAGATTGTGGCGAAAGCAAATGACTTTTTGATGCACAAAAAACACATCAAGCGAGAGAAAGAAGCTGAACGTGAAAAAATTAGGGTTATGGCTAAGCAGAAAGAAGAAGATCGGGTGCGAGTTGAGGCATTTTACGAAAAATCGCCGGCGGAACCCCGCACTGATCCAAGTGCGATGAGTGCAGCCGAGCATGGCGCCGTGTGGCAGCGCATGTCTACAGGCAACCGCGTGTATAGCCCTGATGGGGGGTTTTTTGGGGGGGTGCCGTTCAACCCCAAGTACCACGCTGCGCGAGTCAAATCACAGCAAATTCGTGAAGCGGAAGAAAGGGAACGCGATCAGCGACACGCAGTTTCAAAACAGAAAAGAGACGCGATAAGACAGCAAAAAAAGAAGGAAGAGAATGCCCGCAGGGACGCCCGTGAAGCGAAAAAACAGCTATTGGCAGACGAAGTGGCAGCAGAGCAGTTGGCAAAAGGCGCGCGTCAAGCGAGAGAACAGCTGTTGGCAGAAGAAGCGGCAGCACTGCAGTTGGCAGAAAAAGC
>MDTF01002211.1_pt1 | contig 15248 bp, 11 predicted proteins | sample 811191 | NCBI WGS metagenome assembly MDTF01 (sample SAMN05326649, study PRJNA326480) | marine metagenome | isolation source: seawater | place: Southern Ocean | collected 2011
AACATGACACGTTAAAAAATTCTTTAAAGAGATCTAGTACTGAGTTTGAAACAACACAATACTCAAACTCTTTATTTTTTCGTCAAGGGGCTCGTGTACTTTTCCTGCCTAAAAACCATAATACACCCAATAAATTAACAAGCCATGCTAAAATACCAAATATTACACCACTGAATTACTTATTAAATGTTTTAGTCACGTCAACGAAAGTGAATACTATATTCCGTGGGTGGTACGCACGTACAATAAAACGTAAAAAGTTGTATAATCGTAGCAGGTCTATTTTTGCAAAAGGAGCTTTAAATAGAAACATAACTAACCGGGATACTCAAAGTACTCAAAGAGATGTTTTCTGATACAAAAAAAAACAGTTTACCTGGAAATTAAAAAAAAAACAACAAAATTTAAAGTACAATATTTCGCGAATAAGAGGTATGCAAAAAAATTTCATGTTTAGGTTATGGGACACGAATACAGAACAACACGGGCGTGTTAACCACAAGCCCTCAAACTCACTCCCTATGGCTGTACAGCATGCGGATGCACCCTTAAGGGGTTTATTATACCGTGCTAATTCTTACTGATTACATTCGCAAGTCAGTCAAAATTGTTTTGGTGCAAGTTTTACGAACGTAAATTTCTTACTACTAACTTTAAGTAACCCCTTTTTATTAAAGCTAGTGAATTCAACAAGTATTTACAATCCTACACGCCTACTTAATAATCTATCCCAATTTGACAGATTACTTACCTCTAGATTATTAATAAGTACTCACCCTTCAAACCTAAATATCAACTCAAACATCCAACCACACAGTTCGTTTAAATACGTACTTACGAAGCAACTGTCTAGTTTATTTTCTATGAATAAAATACGTGAGGATATTATACCTTTTTATTACCATACACTCGTACGGTTCCTTGAGAATTGCTCAGGTAAGAAAATCCTATTTCAATTCTACCCTTTTGCACATCAAAATATATCTCCGGATTTTATCGTAAGATATAAGTCTTGGATTCCCCGAATGGGGTCTTACGAGCGGCGCCTTGGTCATAAATTCTTTTTTGAGGAAGCGCTCCATATTATGCACTTAAGTTTTGTACTACACGATGCTGTCCTTTTTTCGAATTGGTTAAAATCAATGATATTACGTATTAGTTTCTGGAAAACGCGTTCTATTTTCCGTTTTATAAGGTATCTGTATTTACTTTATTTTACTCCCACATTTAACGAATTGGGTATGAAAGGGTTAAAGATAAAGTTAAAAGGTAAGATTAGTGCTGCCGGAAACTCACGTAAACGTACGATTCTCTATAGAACAGGTGAAACATCCCACTCTAAAGTTAGTTTAAAAGTTTCGTACCACAAACAAACAATAAATACTTTTACGGGTGTGATGGGTTTTCAAGTATGGATATTTTACTAACAACTATTTAACCCCTCCCTAGTTATATATATATGTTATTCGTAAAAGCCGCTAAAGTCATCGCCTTAGCCCTAGTTTTCTTACCTTTAACCGGTTGCGCCATTGCAACAGGATTAATCTTCGCTTCGTTACTTAAAAGTATGTCTTACGCACCTGACTACGAAGAAGTTCTTTTCAATTATGCAGCTTTAGGGTTTGCTTTTGTTGAAAGTTTCTCTTTCTTACTTTTTTTCGTCGCTGGTTTTATTTACGTTCTTTAGTCTAAAAACCTGTTAGGTTTATTTTTATGTTTGGGAAATATGAGTAATCCTGTTATTACACGTTTAGGTATAAACCAATTTTGGTATCAGCATTGATATTCAGACACGCATTACGCGTCAAATTTACAGCAAGATAAACTTTTCCATAAATTAGTACAAATGTATTTGGATTACGGTTTAGTTGTAAAATCAAATCTATTCTTACATGAGTACTGGTACAAGTTTAACGGGTCAAAAAAAATCCGATTACAAAGCGAATTCCGCTCTTACAATAGTTTTTTCCGGAGGTTTTACTATTCGAATGACATTGTAAGTATTGAGCATACTTTTCTTTTACGTAACCAAACCCCTGAATATTTTCCAATGCGCACATGATTCTTTAAGTATGCAAATTGGGTAATTATATCAGTAAGTTGGTTTAAGCCTCTTAAGCAACGAAAAGTAAAAGACTTACACCCTAATTCAGCTAGTGCGGCTAATGTAATTAGTAAGCACTCTGCGACCTACTCAAAGCTAAAAAGGATAAAACTTGTTATGTACTTATTAACGAAAAAATTCCCCCAAACAACTGAGTACTATTTCTAATAAAGCTCTTTTATATGTATTTATTAATACGTACTTTTTGACCTCTACAAAAATTAAGAATGAAACTATTTTAATACATAAGAATATCGAACATCATATAGAAAGACATTTCGAAATCAATAGTCAATTAACTGATTTTTTACAATATGAAAACTGTGGCCAAGAGTTTTTCAGCAAAAGACTTGACTTAGTTATTCCAGTAGGCGATACTTCAGTATTCGAGGATTTAATTCTTGATCACTATGGATTAGACGAAGTAATCGACGACTACGACTATTTACATAGCTCTACTTTTCTAAGCTTTTTTCAAAGACATAACGTAGACGTTCCTGTTTGTTTTATTAAAACAAAGTCAGTCAAAAACCCCAAAAACGAGTTACTATTTTTAAAGTTCACGCATTTTCTTATGCGTGATGGTCAAAAATTAAAAAACTCCCGTTTAGTTGAAAAAAGTACCACTTCATTACTCCAGGTCTTAAAACGTGGACATCTCGCGGAGGTAGGTAGTACACTTTTAACTTGAAAAGGTTTATTTTCTGTCCTTGGATTTTTAACGTTAAATAAGCAGTACGCTACTTTACGTTCACCTTCAAATAACACTTTAACTTTTGGCAATCGGTTTGATATAAATGCTAAGTACATGGGACCTGAGTGAAACATATTTAATATTATATTTCAACATTTACCTAAATTACAACCCGTGTTTAGCTTTTATATTTATAAAGTAGACAAAAAAATCTTTAAAAATACTCGAGGTAAGTCAGGTAAATTCACGTTTATATGGAAATATATTGCCCCCTACAAACGTAATTTCTTAGTCTTTAATTGACTTATACGTGAGCTACGTTTAAAAAGTGCAAAAACATTAACATCACGGCTACTTGATTTATTTACGACTCTAATGTCTAACCATACTTCAACGTGGGTTTATCGTGTAAAGAAATTCTCTCATAATTATGTCTACAGAAACTCAAGGCGTACTCTAGCTGAAAGCTATATTACGTCTACGAAGTAAGCGTTAGTAGATGTATGATATGCATTTTATGTTGTGGTATGGTTTAAGTAAAACAAATAATTTAGGTCAGCAATCCTTGAAAAACAAGTTTGCGCGTGATAATCGTCACCAAAAACTTCGCCTATGAAGTGTATCTTCAAAAAGTCAGTTAAACCCGATTCAATTAAAGTTTTATGTGCCCCGCAAATGATCGTTTGTAGTGGGTACTAATAAAAAATTAAAGTTAAATTTACTTTACCTTTATGCTGGAATTTATTTTTTTATTGTTCCAGTACCCTCAAAATTCAACTTACTTCAATTCGACCAAAATAGCTCTGTCCTAACGCTGACATCACTTTACCGAAATAATTTTGTGTTCACCTATTGAACCTTCTTTACGCAAATGTTTGCGAGTCTAAATCGACCTTTTTTTCTTAAAGTGAAATTTAAAGGAAAAGGTTATTACATATATAAGAATAAACGAAATACAATTACCCCCCAATTTGGTTACGCGCACCGTATATATAAATACGTTTTTTACACAGGTGTAAAATTTCGAACTAAAACTAGCATAATACTTTTCGGCTTACTAAGAAAAGATTTACAAACAGCAGGTTTTTCAATTAAAAACATGCGTAGTATTAATATATTCACTGGTCGCGGAGTTCGTTTTTCTCGACAAGTTATTTATAAGAAAGTAGGTAAAGTTAGTTCTTACCGTTAACCCATATTAATTAATAACTTAAATTTTATACGTGTTACTTAAAAATCAATTACTTGACTTTAAACATCAATTCCGTAACTTAAACCATTACTCAATGCCACCCTCAATATTGTTTGTTGTACGTAAACGTTTTAACTTACTACTCTTATTATTAGTTGTGACTTCGTTTTTGTTCTTTTCCATTATCTAATATTATTAATTTACTACTATCGGAGATTATGAAGTCGCATCCTCAACCCTTTCCATCATTATACTTGCTGTTCTTGTTTACAACGTAATTACCGTACTCTCGTTTAAAGATATTCTTCGCCGCTTCGGTTTTATGAAGATATCTCGACGGGATTTCTATGAGTGCGGGTTTAAACCGCAAACGCAAAAACCTATTAAAGTTTCAATACAATTTTTAATTATATGTGTTTTCTTTTTACTTTATGACATTGAACTTGTTTTCCTGTTCCCCTTCGCCTCTGGAATCACATTTATGGGCTTGTACGATTTATTACTTTTGACACTATTTTTCTCCGTACTTTACGTTAGTTTACAGATTGATTACGAACGGCATGCCCTTTACTGGCAAGAGTAAAAAATAGAATTATTATTTATGATAGAAGGACGTACAATGCGACGAGTTTTATGAGGTTATCACCCAAGTTTTCAAAATATCGATGCCGTTACCAACTGAAGTTGAAATTTAGTATCTCTTTCTTCAATGGTTTTTTCTTACCTAAACTTTTTTGTAAATCGACTTATACTACCCTTTTCGAGTGTTACATCCATTATCGGGTTTATGCTCTTGATTTGTATTATTATGCAACTCTTATCCGGATTTTTTTTAGGGTGATATTATATGCCTGAGCCTGGATTAGTAGTTGAACTTCGAGAAGAAATGTTCAACGATACTCGCTTCGGTGCTGAAGTTTTCTATATGCACGTGCGTGGAGTTGATGCCCTAATGGTTTTCTCTTATATGCATATCATGAAAAAAATTTACCTTAAGAATTATGTTGCTTCCGAATCAGATGGATGATTTCTAGGAGGTTACGCCTTTTTATGGTTTCATTATATTATTGCTTTAGGTATCTCCTTAAGTGCTTCCCATTTAGCTGACATTACTTTAACAATTGTTGCTAATGTAGTATGATCACTTTTTAATAATATCTATAAAACATATTATATTATTTTTACAAATAAACATTTAAATGTAGATCAATTAACACGTTTAATGGTCCTCCATTACTTTACCCCTTGATATTACTTGTACCTCATCCAATTACATGCCCTTTTCTGTCACGAATCTTGAGATACAGATAGTGGTGAAACGACGTATGAAGATAAATCCGGTTCGTATATTTCATGATTTTACGATGCCTTTTTAAAAGAGATTCAAGATGCATGATACTGAGTTATGTTTGTTTTTGTCTACTTCTTTTTACATCATTTTTCTGCTTATACAGTTAATTATTTCTTCTTTGAACGTTGAAATATTGCCGAACTTGATGAGATTCGATTTTACGGAGTCGCACCTCACTGATATTTCCGTGCTTTTATGGGTATCCTCGTTATTTCACCTACTCATTACGAAGGTTTAATGTGAATGGGTTTATATTTTATAATGATCGCTATCTTACCTCTTTTTTACAATTTTTACAACGGTTTCCATAAATACGTTGCTACAATACCTATGCAAAATTCTATTCTCCAAACAACTGTTTTTATTATTTTTATGCTTTCTCTCTACTGTACTGCTAGTATGTTACCCGCCGGCCGTTACTACTACGAACCCGAAGGTGGATATGTTGGAAATCCTTGAGTAAAGTTCTCACTACAATTCGTGTATTTATATCTCGGATGAATTTTACACCACTTAGACTTACTTGATCATTATATTTTTCAATTCACTCAATCATTTGCACGTAGATCTTCTATACTCCGTACTCATGTTTTCAAAAAATCAAACTTAACCGATACTCAAAGTAATAACCTAAATTCATTTGAAACTTCAGTTACGTCTAATGTAGATAAATTCTTTGACTTCTTTCCTACTTCTATTATTTTTGCCAAAACTATTGTTACAGGTTTTATTACCAAAATAGTAAACGAATTAAAAGAAAGCTTTAGTAAGTCTAAATAACGCCGTATATATTTGGTACTAAATAACCTTAAAAACATAATCCATTCTTCCCTAGCAACTACGTTTAACGTTATAACTTTTGTACAGTATAGTTTGTATCAATCTTTAATAAAGCAAACTAATTTTTTACACTTGTACTATATACGCAGTGAGTATATATGACAAGATGGTTTTTTATTTGATTTCCTACAGAAAAAAACAGCCGATGCTTGGGTACGTCAATTTGTTATATACACCGGGTTTATTTTCAGTGAGAGGTTAGTTTTTGAGCATGTTGTTAGGTTGTATATTGATTATTTAATATGACCCTTACATAAGTACTCTATTTTCGAAACAAGTAACGTTTCTGAGATGCTTAACGCTGTACTCTTCACGGTGACTACGCTTTTTTTAGTCTATAACTCCCTGTACTTTTTAATCCTCTAGTTTTTAACGAGTCTATGTATGGTTACCGTATTGATTCATACTCAATTACGACAAGGTTCAATTCCTGTAGACTCGCCTGTTAAATTATTATATCTAAATAATTTATAATGCACGAAACAGTCTTACTATCCTCCTTACTTGTTATATTACTAACCCTTTTTGTTGTTTTAACAGAACGTAAACTACTAGCTTTTGCTCAACGTCGTATGGGTCCAACTCTCATGGGACGAAATGGGGCGTTCCAAATTTTAGCTGACTTATTTAAAATGCTGAGTAAAGAAATTTTTTTAATACCTCGACCAGCTACTGTAATGGCACCTATCTTTCTCTCCTTATTATTTGCAACGCAACTTTTGTTCTCTCTTAACTTCGTTTGAGGGCCTAGTCTCTTTTTAGTAGACTCAGTTGACTCAATGATTTTGTATCATTTAATTTTAATCTTACTGTCAAATATTTTTTTCTCGATTGTCGGGTTATTATCACAGTCAAGGTACGCAATAATAGGAACCGTACGTGGCTTAGTCCATATGATTTCACTTGATATTTTTATAACGGTGTTATATTCCATGCTTGTTTTAACATCTCAATCTTCTAATTTCCATGATTTTGTTTTAGCCCAGACAACCTATTGGTATATTATTATTTATGCCCCTGCAGCATCTGGGTTTATTGTCGTGCTTTTTCTAGAATCAAAGCGGGCACCTTTTGATCATGCTGAGACAGAGTCCGAAGTTGTTGCTGGTTATTCAACAGAATATAACGGTCCTATGCTACTTATGTTTTTCTTAGCTGAGTACTTACATTTAATTATCTCGGTTATACACTTTATACTATTTTTTCTTGGGGGGTGGTTAACTTTCCAACTTTTTACGGTCCTACCGCCAATCTTTACAAGTTACCATGATAGTTGAGTTTACAATGTAGTGTTTCTTTAACATCTTCTGGCGATAAATGTTACTAAACTTTACCCAAATTATGATCTGGTTTACACGTAGTTTCACTTTACTACTTTTTTTTATAACGCCTATTAATCTCAATAGTAGTTATTCAAATGTCAAAGATCTCTACTCTCGCATTTTAGAGAATGACTTCCCCCTAAATTCATTTTTTTACCTTTGAACGTCGTTTTGGTATATACCGTTATTACTTACAGTAGTCAGTTTATCTTATCTACTAAATCTTAACTCGATTTTAAGTAAAGCTAAGTTAGTATCTCTTTCTGGTGGAACGTGCGTGGTTTTTTTATTATTAATCGACTACTGAGTTTTAAATATACATGGTCATGACGTCTTGAATAATTCCGATAATTTTAACAACTTATTGTCAAATAGTATAAATAAGTATCACCCGGGAATATTTTACTACGTAAGCACCTCATTGATTAGTTATTTAGTTTTAATCGGAGCTTCGTTTACGTTAACAAAACTTACCTTCACCTCCAACTGCTTTAGCAGTATAATTTATCGCAAGCGTGTGAACTTGCTAGTTGTAACGATAGCAACATTATCTTTAGGTGGTTGATGAGCTTTACAGGAAGGATCATGGGGTGGTTGATGAAATTGAGATCCGTCAGAAGTATTTGGTTTACTGTTTATTTTCTTTTTTACATGGTTAATTCACTCTAATACAGCAAAACAGTCCCCACTTTTATACCATTTTGACCTACGTATGTGAGTAGGTTTAATTGTGGTAGCTTATGTTTTTATACAACTTAATTTCGATCTTGTATCTCACAATTTTGGTACTAAAATTGATCAATTTATTGATAATTCTCAATTCTTCATAATGATAATTCTGTGGGCTTTCGTATTATTAGGGTCCAGGTTCAATCGAGGTTTGGATTGCCTAAGGCAGTTACTTACTAGATCTGTTTATGTTTATTATCCGATACGGTTAGGTAACCAAACACATGTCTGACTTACCGTTGTTTTACTAACAACTTTAGTGCAAGTAAGTCTTAGTTTATTACCTTTACTAAACGATTTTTTATGAAAAATGGCAGGGATTAATGTGTCGAATTTTTTAGGAAATTGATCGTACTATAATTTAATCACGATTACTTTACTTCTCTTATTCTTCTGGTCACCAAAATCGTCCTCGTTATTTTACTTTATTGAGGTTATCATCGAACCTTTATATGTAATAACTTTTTACTTATTTTCGGTGTTACGTTTACGCGTTCCCCTTATACTACACTTAGCACTAATTCTATTTTTCATAGCCTCGACTGTAAATTCGGTCTTTGTCCTTACATATTGAGGTTCAGGTTTAGGTATAGTATACCCGGGACGGGTTTTAAATGTTCATAACTTAGCCGAGATTATTAGCTTAAACACAAGTTTTATTGAAATGTCAAATTGTTATTTATTATCAAGTTATTTCACTGCTGCAACTAACTTTTTATTAAATGATAGTTCGTTAGAAGTTTATTCGTTTCTTTTTAACGTAACTAACTTCTTCCAAAATCAGATACTTCTTTTAGGATCGTCTCTTTTCCCATTTACGGTTAACGTCCATGACGTAATGTCACAACCGTTACTAAACGCTTTACTAGTGTTTTTTTATTTAAGTCACCGAATTTGTCAAACGAAAGAGTTAATTGTATTTTAGAAAAATTAAGTAGTTATCTAGAGAAAAATTAGCAAAACTTAGTTTATAGTACAATTAGAATGTTAAGTTTTGTAGTACAACATTTTTATCAACAAACACCCTTCTTCTTAAAAACAAAAAAATTCAAAGAAGTTGTAGGTTTAGTTTCTGTACAAATTGTATTAATTCTAGTTCGAATGAGCAGTTTATGGTTTCTTTACCGCTCATCTCTAACCCCCCTTACTAATCAAATAACTACGCTGATAGATTTTTTTTTCGTTAAAAACTTTTGAAAGAAGATCAAAACAAGTTTTTCTAAACACTTAAGTTTATACCCCAACACTTTTACGTTGAGTCTTCTTTATTGAAAATTTAATATTTTCCAACAAAACTTAAATTCGACAAAAGATCAGTTACCTACTTATCAGAAATTAACGGGTGCAAATTTAGTAGACTATATTCGACCACTACCTATACTATACTTTGCGTTCCATAAACAAACGTATAATACACTTATTATTTACCTTTTAAAAATTCTAGTTAATTATTACTACGCTCAGAATTCTAGTTTTACTTTAGGATATAGTTTTCTTTTTTATACCGATAACTACTATTTCTTAAGTTTTACTAATCGTTACTATTTCCGCTTACGTCATTACTAAGAACCTTTTAGGTAAACTCTAGTTTAATGTTACTTTCTTTTTTTGATTTTTTAAACTCTATTTTTACTTTTGCCCCTTTACTACTTGTTATACATTGCTTATTCATTTTTACTTTTAAGCGTTGATTAGGACCTATTGGAACTTTTTACGCATCCCTTTTAACATTTAGTTTGGTACTACTTTTGTCTATTAACGAGCTCTATTTAATCTCAACTCACGGGAATTATACGTTCGTAGATTTCGGTCGTTGATTTTTCTGTTTGGATCTCATAGATTCCCACTTTGTTTTTTGTATTGATAGCCTCGCGTTAATATCCTCCTCGTTAGTTTTAACCCTAACAATGTTTGCTTTATACTTCGGTGTTGAGTATATGTACCGCGAAGCCTTTATAAACCGACTTTTATATTTACTCAACTTATTCGCTACGAGTGTCGTATTTTTGTTTTATTGTTATGATTTTTTCTTAATCCTTTTCTCTTGGGAGTGTATTGGTCTTTTTTCTTTTCTTCTTGTAAATTTTTACTCTACACGAATATACACGATTAAGGCGGCAATGAAAACTTTCGTCTTTTCTAGAATTAGTGATATGTTTATGTTTTTTTCGTTTATTTTAACCATTAACACTTTTAATACAACTGATTTGTCATTACTTTTCCTTCAAATACCATTTTACACGTTTCATTATATTTTTATAGGTAACCATGCTGTACATTTCTTAACTCTTTTTTCCTTTTGTTTAGTTACATCTGGGGCAATTAAAGCAGCTCAATTCTTCTCACACGTTTGGTTACCTGACGCAATGGAAGCACCTACACCAGCATCCGCCTTAATTCATTCATCGACACTGGTCGTCGCGGGAATTTTTTTAGTCATAAGGTTCTCAATTCTTTTCGAATTCACACTCTTTACAAACTACTATTTAGTCTTAGTTGGTGCTTTAACTTTAGCATTCGGATCCATAACTGCAACATTCCAGAACGATATCAAGAAATTAGTCGCCTACTCAACTATTAGTCAAATCGGTTATTTAGTTTGTGGTTGCGGTTTTTGTTGTTATGAAGAGGTTCTAATATACCTCATTATACACGCCTTAAACAAAGCATTTCTCTTTGTTTTAGTTGGTTATATTGTTCATTTCTTTAGTGGTAATACAGATATGCGCCAAATGGGGGGTGCTTATCTTTACTCATTTGATATTACTGTTTTACTTTTAGGAGCCTGCTTTAACTTAGCAGGTTTACCTTACAGTGCTGGTTTTATAGGAAAAGAATTTTTATTATTTCAAGTCCTCAGGGATGATTTCATATCACTTTTTGTTCGAGGCTGCTGATTAGTAAGCTTTTTTTTCACACCTATATATATGTTCGTACTTGTTTTTTTAGTTATGTTTGGCCCCAAAAAAGGTTTTATACATACTTACTCTTCAGGATGAGATTCGAATACTTTACCTGCCAATAATGCGACTTTAGTTCAAACCGGGGTCACTTACTCAGCTTCGAAGTATAGTCGATTTCAATTCACTATTATTACGTCAAGACTCACCACGTATGTTCTTTTCAGCTTTTGAATATTCTTTTTTTTTTTCGGTGAAAGCCTCTTACTTTTAACCTTAAATTACTCCTCAACCGTTGATACAATTACCTCACATTCTTTTTTTGTCGTAAAGCAGCACATAATTTTTTATCTTAACTCAGGTTCTGGTTATTTATTAAATCAGATCAATTTTTTTATTTATTTTTTAACAAGTTCAGCTATCGTTTATCTACTTAATTTAAATTTCCGTTCGCAATATTGACTTTTACGCCACACTTTCACCAATACTTGCCTTGTAAGTTCAGTAGTACTCTTTTCGTACCTCTGAATGTAAATTTTAATGGTGGATATGGCTCAACGGTAGAGCAATAGGTTGTGAGCCTGGAGGTTGAAGGTTCGAATCCTTCTATTCACCCTTTGTGATTAATTGAGACTAATTTAAATCCTAACTCTATAAATATAAACTATTATACCTATTCTATTCTACGTAGGGTGTGGTCAAATCATCGATTTTTTCAAAAGTTCCTAACGAATCAATATAGCTACGCTAATTATAGAAACTCGTTAGGAGGTAGTTTTACCTTTTCATCAAAAAAATCCTTAAATCAAACATTTAAAGTATTACATAAATCTTCTGTTATTGCACCTGTAACGCTTACAAAATCCAGTAATACTTTGGTAAGGTTACACCCTAAGACTTTTCAGCTCTTTAAAGTTTTTTTAAACACGTGTATATCACCTATTAAAAGTGCGTTTAAAGTTCACCCTTCGAGTAAGCTATTTTTCATGGGCTATACGCGCTTAAGTACAACCGTATTCAATATATCAAAACTTTTTAGTAGGTGGCAAGACTTTTATAGTGTAGTTTACAATATTTTTTTTTATAACGTACCTATCCTTACGTTCGGTACAGCTCTATTTGAAAGCGAACTTCTAGCCCTCAATTGGGTACTCAGCACCCAATTAAAACGTCACTGAAAATTTGTACGTCCATATATTTTTACCAAAGAAAATAAAATCAACTCTAACTACAACACTATCTTTGCTTTATTAAAATTAAATAGCTTTAATACCGCTTTCGTTATTGATACGAACTACCACAAACGAACACTTTATTACCTAAGGCAGTTTTACTTTTTTACGATCGGTGTAGTACCTGTAACGTCAGATTTATACAAAGTTGATTTTGCGTTACCAAGTGCTTCAGAAAGTGCTACGAGTCACCTCTTTTTTATACGTCTCGTCTATGCCGTAAAAAAAGATGTAGAACATATTCGGTATGTTACATACAATTCGCATTGGTCGCCAAACGCATAACGATTATAAATGTTACTATACCGTCAAATGTGAATCCGAAATCGGACGTTAAAATCTAAATATTTCTACAAAAAACAACTACCCAATTCAATTAAAAACAGCCAATTAACGATTCTAGTTCCAAACTTTACCCTAAATAATAATCTACCATTTCGATTTAATCCCACAACCGTTAATCAACTATTTTATTTCTTTAATATTTATACGTGACAAACATCTTATAGTACCCTTAAGTCCTTATATAATACATTACGTGTTTTAACAGTGGCTGTATCTAAGGTACATACCGCCGCAAAATACAAAGTACCTGTATTTTTTAAAATGTTATAAGTAAGGGAATATAGCTCAATGGCAGAGCAGTAGGCTTTTAACCTATTGGTTATGGGTTCGAATCCCATTATTCTCAAAACTAGCTCTTTTTTATGCGATCTTTTAATCATATTACACTAGATTTTGAAAACGTAAATCATACTCAACTTACTCAGTACTGAGCAACGTCATTTATTCACCAAACTAACCAAACATCTTTAACAGAAAACATTGATATATATAAAAAATTCCTTCGTAATCCTTATCAAAACCAAAATGCAAAAATACTATCAAAAAGTACTCAACTCACGTTAGATTTAAATACGGAAAACGTTAATCGTCAGTTATCTACTAATAGTCTTTACAATCTCGATGTACTTCTAAACCATGACTCGTTTAAGTCTTATGCGGGAAGCGCTTTACCTTCGTGATATAATTTAATTAATGTAAATTTTTTACGTAAAGAACGTATGTATACTAAGTTAAAATATTCACGCTCACCCGCCTACGATACAGTCTCCGGGGGTGCAGCAGCCTTATTCGCTGGATTTTTAGGTTTCTTAGTTTCCGAAAAATTCGGTATGGAATTAGTAGATTCTGGTGATTTTTATTTTTTAATTATGTACACTGTCTTTTTATGTTTTTCTATACGACCGTTATTAACAGTTTTAAATCCTACAGCCCCCTTAAGTGATGCATTCAGTTTAAAAGGAGTACTCCTTTTATATACAAATCTACTTAGTTTATTTATAAAAAGGTTTAAATAATCGGTTTGCGTAAGCAAACGACTTTCATTGTAACCTAGTAGTGTTTTAAGGTTAAAAAAAAAGTAGTCCGTAGAATGTAATTATACGGATGAACACAGGGGAATCAACCTCTAAGGCTTAATAGTTTAGTTTCGATAGTAAACAGTATTGTGAACGAACAGGTGAAAATTTATCAATTTTGAGAAATGAAAAATCTACTGAAACTTAATGTGTATACTGTTAAAGCTTCCGCGATAACGTACCTTTTGTATAATGGGCTAGCAAGCTAATAAATATAGCAAGCTTAAAATTTTTTGTAGGCTTAGTTAAAACGGACGAAAGTTATATTTATTAAACCCGAAGCTAATCGATCTAATTATGGGCAGGTTAAAATTAATATTGAGGACCGAACCCGTGACTGTTGCATTAGTCTGGGAAGATCTGTAATTAGGGGTGAAAGGCCATTCAAGATTAGTGATAGCTGGTTCTCCACGAAAATTATTTTAGTAACGATTTTGTGCTTCTAAATTTAGGGTTAAGTAATCTTTGTATACGGTGATATAATATTAGACCATATCTCAAGAAACTTTTAATATAAATTTATGCAATACAAAAATTTAGACATATTCGCGCAAAGGTGATATGTCAAAAGGGAAACAGCCCAGACTGTTAAATAAGGTACCAAATAATAATTAAGTCAGAAGGTTTTAATATAGTAAATTACTTAGGGGATAGGCTTGGAAGCAGCCATTCATTAAAGAAAGAGTAAAAGCTCACTAAGTTAATATAGTGTAACGATAATGAACACTAAGCTTTATTAAAGCCGATAATGTACGGGTGGTAAAATTATTAACCGAATTTACAGAAATTTATTTTTGGTAGTGGAGTTCTCTGTAACTCAATGAAGGTCAATTGTAAAATTTACTTGAGAGATCAGTTTTAATTATGCTAGCGATAGTAACGTGAAATTATGATATATAAAAATAGTAATCGCCGAAAATTCTAGAGTTTCGTGACAAGGTAAAACTTTTACGGCAAATACGTTCTCTGGGAAAAAGACTAACGTCGTATGTTCTATGAGTAGATTGTTTACTTGACATTCCTAGTTATATATATATAAACTGTAGTTTTTTTAATATATATATCTTAGGGATCTAGAAAAATGTAAACGACGCTTGGTAGTAACTAAGATGTAAATTTCAAACTAAACGTATTAAAACTGACACTAGTGAATAAGTAGAATATACGCAGGCGATAGAAGAATATAGTTGAAGGAACTCGGCAAAATAACTCTGTAACGTCTGGATAAGGAGGGCTTTAAAGATTTAAAGTATCAAAAAAGAGGGGATGGCGACTGTTTATCAAAAACACAGGACTTTGCTAAATTTAATAATTATGTATAAAGTCTGACACCTGCCCAGTTCTCTAAAGTTAAGGATTCTAAGTTTTGCTTAGTAGTCCAAGCTCGAGTAAACGGCGGCTGTAACTCTGACGGTCCGAAGGTAGCGAAATTCATTGGCGGGTAAGTTCCGTCCTGCATGAAT
>MDTF01010898.1_pt1 | contig 15229 bp, 12 predicted proteins | sample 811191 | NCBI WGS metagenome assembly MDTF01 (sample SAMN05326649, study PRJNA326480) | marine metagenome | isolation source: seawater | place: Southern Ocean | collected 2011
GCAATCTATTGAAATCATGTCTGACTCTGCAAAAACTTTTGCTCTTTATTGTATTAAAGGAATAAAAGCAGATAAAAAAAGGATTAAATATTTGTTAGACAATTCTTTAATGCTCGTAACTGCTCTTGCACCAAAAATTGGATATGATGAGGCTGCGAAAATTGCAAAAGATGCACACCGAAATGGATCAACACTTAAAGAGGAAGTAGTGAAGTCGGGTACCCTCAGCGAAAAGGAATATGACAGGATAATGGATCCTATGCTGATGACTAGACCTAAATAGTTTAATTAACAAAGCTATTAAAATATTTATTTAATTTTAGTTCATCAAAAATATTATTTATTGAATTAAGTATTACCTCATCTATAAATTGTTTTTCATATTTTTTGATTTCTTTTTCTGTAAAAAAATTATCATCCAAAGATATTTTTTCAAAAAAAACTTTAGAAGATGATGGAACAAAAAAACCTGATATATTCAACTTTTTAGAAGAAGCTTTTTTATACTGAACTATTTTAATTAAATTAAATTGAATTTTTCCTTTACTACCTAAATCAGAAATTTTTGCGTCAAAAAATATGTTTTTATTTTTACCGACTTTAAAATTTTTTAAAAAAATTTCACCATTTTCAAACTTCATATTACCCACAAAATTAGATGTAAAATTGAAAGATCCATTAATTTTTTTTATAAACTCTAAGTCTTTAGTTTCATTTGAAAAGTATTTCTGTTGAATTACAGGAAATAATTTTTGTATTTTAAAAATTTTAGGTTCAAAATTAAATTCTAATAAAAAGCTTGGTTTAAAATATACGTTTCCCTCAAAAGAAGAGTTTATTAATTTATTTCTGATAAAGCCTTTATTTATTTTTATATTCTCATCTTTAATAAAATTAAATTGAAATAAATTATTAAATATTTCAAAATTAATTAATCCTTTGATAGGTCCAAAATTATTTTTTCTATTTTCAAAAGAAATATCACTTATTATATCAAGCTCAGGAATTTTAAATATTATATTATTCTTGTCTTTTTTTTTGACGTCTAATGAAAAAAATATTTTGTGATTTAAAAAAATTCCTCCTAGAATTAATTTTTTTTGTTTTTTATAAAGATTTACATTTATAAAACTATTCTTAATTTCAAAGATATATTTATTATTTTGAACTACAATAAGTTTATTTTTTTTAAATTCAATTTTTTTATTATTTTCTTTTATATATTTAAATAATTTATTGGTATTCTTAATATCAATTTTAGATGAACCACCTTTTATTAGTAGTCTATTATAATAAAATTTTTTATAATTTAAAATATTTGCTGTATTAAGAATTATATTAATTTCACTTTCATCAACTTTTATTATTCCTTCATTTATACTAAAATTACTCCCAGATATTCTAAGTCGTGGTGTCGGAAATATTTTGTAATTAATTTTTGAAATATTTTGAATTTCTATATCGTTATTCTGTTTCAAATTTTTTACTAACAATTTATTGGAGTAATTAAATAATTTTGGTACAGAAAAATAGATACTTAGAGTAATAACAAAAAGTATAAATACGTATAAAATTTTTTTTAAAATATTTTTTTTTTTAGAAGTAATATTTAAAATACTCAATTTTTTAATCATTTATATTGCCTAAATAAGTAGTATATAGTTCTTCAATACAATTATGGATTCTATAAATAAATTAATAGAAGATTTAAACAAGGAACAAAAAGAAGCTGTGTTAAGCACGGAAGGGCCAAATTTAATAGTTGCTGGAGCAGGCTCAGGGAAAACAAGAGTTTTAACCACAAGACTAGCACACATCATTAATTCAAAAAAAGCATGGCCTAATCAAATTCTTTGCGTAACATTTACTAATAAAGCAGCTAAAGAAATGCAGAGTAGAGTTCTTAATTACGTAAGTGAAAAATCTACAGCAGTTCCATGGCTTGGAACCTTCCACTCCATAAGTGTTAAATTTTTAAGGAGGCATGCTGAGGCTATAGGTCTTAAAGGCAATTTTACTATTCTAGATACAGACGACCAAAAAAAAATAGTTAGAAATATTTGTAAAGCAGAGGATGTAGATGCTAAAAAAATTACGCCTCAATTTATTCTTTCGTTTATAGATAAGTGGAAAAATAAAGGCTTGTTACCTGAAGATATAAAAGAAGATGAATTTACGGGATTAGAAAAATCAATTTTTAAAGTTTATAAAGTTTATCAATCTAAGATTAGAGATTTAAATGCTTGTGATTTTGGTGATCTTATTTTGTATTGTGTAAAATTGTTTGAAAATAATAGTGATATTAAAAAGATTTATAATAATAATTTCAAATACATTTTAGTCGATGAGTTTCAAGATACTAATTTTATTCAAAATAAATGGTTAAATCTTTTGGTTAACGAAAATCAAAATATTTGTTGTGTTGGTGATGATGATCAATCTATCTACAGTTGGAGAGGAGCAGAAATTAAAAATTTTCTAACTTTTGATACTATATACAAAAACTGTAAAGTTTTTAAACTAGAGCAAAATTATAGATCAACAAAAAATATTTTGGAGACTGCTTCAACATTGATTTCTAACAATAATGGCAGGGTTGAAAAAAAACTTTGGTCGGCAGCGCAAGATGGTGAGAAAGTGAAGCTTAATTGTTATCAAACAGGTCGTGAAGAAGCCGTAGCTATTAGTGATATTGCGGAAAATAAATTAAAAAAAAAATATTCTTTAAATAATGTTGCTATTTTAGTTAGAGCTATTTACCAAACACGAGAATTTGAAGAAAGATTTTTGAAAGTAGGATTGGGCTATAGAGTTTTAGGAGGAACAAGGTTTTATGAAAGAGCTGAGATCAAAGATGCTGTTGCTTACTTAAGAATAATAAATCAAAAATATGATGATCTGGCTTTAGAAAGGGTAATTGAAAACCCTCGAAAAGGTGTGGGTGAAAGTACTCTCAATCAGCTTCATAGTTTTGGTAGTAAAAATAAATTATGCCTCGAAGATTCTATTAAAAAAAACTTAGAGACTGATAGTTTAAAACCAAAAATGAAAATGAACTTATCACTATTAACAAAAATGATTGATAAATGGAGAGTTGATTCTAAAACTAATAAACATTATGACCTTTTAAAAATTGTACTTGATGAATCTGGTTACTCTGAGATGCTTAAAAATAAAAAGGATTTAGAAAATGAGAATAGACTTGAAAATATAAAAGAATTACTTAGAGCCATGCATGACTATGATAATTTACAATCTTTTTTGGAGCATGTTGCACTTGCAACTTCAATAGATAAAGAATGGCAGGGTGAGAAGATTAACTTGATGACTATGCATGCTGCAAAAGGTTTAGAGTTTGATGTAGTTTTTTTACCTGGTTGGGAAGAAGGATTATTTCCTCATCAAAAAGCATTGGAAGAAAAGGGAGATTCAGCCTTAGAAGAAGAAAGAAGGTTAGCATATGTGGGTATTACAAGGGCTAAGAAAGAAGCTTACTTGTCATTTGCTATGAAAAGGTCTTACCATGGAGAGTGGATGGACGCTTTACCTTCAAGGTTTGTGAATGAAATGCCAGATGAAAATGTTGAAAAAAATGAGATAGAAAGTGCGTCAGAATTTAAAAGTGACTTCGAATTTAATCAAGATAATAATATTGATTTTGATGATGAATATAAAAGTCCTGGTTGGGAGAGATATAAAAAAAACAAATTACTAAAATGGAAAAAATAAAAAGATTACAAAAACTCTTAAAAAAATTTGATATTGATGGTTATATTGTGCCAAAAAATAATAATTTCTTTGGGGAATACGTTCCATCTTCTGAAGATAATTTAAAATATATTTCTAGCTTCACAGGTTCGGCAGGTTTTGCAGTAATTTTAAAAAATAAAAATTATTTGTTTGTCGATGGTAGATACACAATTCAAGCGAATATGCAGTGTGGAAAGTACTATAAAATTTTTACTATTCCTAAAGATTACCCTTTCAATATTTTTAAAAATTTAAATTTAGGTTTTGATCCAAAACTACACACAGATAGTTCATTAAATAGATTGTTTGGAAATACTTCTATAAAGCTAAGCGCAATTAGTGAAAATTTAATTGATTTACTGTGGAAAAGAAAAAAAAATATAAATACAAAACCTTTTTTTTTAATCAAAGATAAAGATGCAGGAGTAAAATTAGAAAATAAACTTACTGACTTAATAAAATTAGTTAAAAAAAATAAAGTAGATTTCTTGTTTACGACAGCTTCTGAAAATGTTGCTTGGTTATTAAATATACGAGGAACTGATACTGATTATTCACCTCTCCCTAACTCGCATACACTTATAGACAAAAGTGGTAAGGTTTATCTATTCTGTGATTTAAAAAAAATAAGTAATTCTATAAAAGTAAGATTTAAAAAAAATGTAAAAATTCTTAATTTTAATTTATTACCCAATTTTTTTTCAAACTTAAAAAACAAAAGAATTTTAATTGATTCAATAAGTTGTTCAATTTTTTATAGATTAATAATTAAAAAAAATAATTCAATTTTAGCAAAACAAGATCCTATTTATCTTTTAAAATCTATAAAAAATAAAGTTGAAATTAATAATTCTATAACATCACACATCTATGATGGTGCTGCTTTAACTAAATTTATTTTTTGGTTAAAAAATAATTTCAAAACAAAAAAAATTAGTGAAATATCAGCACAAGAAAAATTATTAGAATTTAGGAAAAAAAATAAAACTTTTAAGTCTTTAAGTTTTCCAACCATTTCAGGCTCTGGTCCAAATAGCGCAATTATTCATTATAAGGCAGACAAAATAAGTAATCGTTTATTAAGTAAAGGAGATATCTATCTGGTAGATTCTGGTGGGCAATATTCTTATGGAACTACCGATGTTACAAGAACCTTATCACTTGATGTTCAGAGTAAAAAAATTAAAGAAATATTTACACGTGTTCTTAAAGGACATATTGCAGTAGCTTCTTATAAACTTAATGAAAATTCATGCGGAGATAAAATAGATTTAGTAGCAAGAAAATATTTAAAGGATATAAATTTAGACTATCCTCATGGTACGGGCCATGGTGTCGGTTATTTTTTAAATGTTCATGAGGGTCCTCAAGCTATATCCAGAGGTAATAAAGTTAAGTTTAAAGAAGGTATGATAACTTCAAATGAACCTGGCTTTTATAAAAAAAATAGTTTTGGCATTAGGATTGAAAATTTAATTTATGTAAAAAAAAATAATGAAAAATTGAAATTTATAGATTTAACTTTAGTGCCTATAGACAAAACACTTATTGAAAAAAAACTTTTAACTTCTTTGGAAAAAAATTGGCTTAATAAATACCATGTAAGAGTTTTTGATTGTTTGAAAAAATTTATGAATAATTTTGAATTAGAACAGCTTAAACAGGCTTGTTCAAATATTTAAGAATATATACCACTCTTCCTCGGAAATAACTTTTATACCTATCTCCTTGGCTTTTTCTATCTTTGATTTTGTAGGCTTGCTATTACCCGCAACTAAAATATTTAATTTTTTTGATAATGTGCCTAATACTTTGCCCCCTTTTTCTTCAACTAAGGATTTTGCTTCTGATCTACTAATCTTTTCAAATCCTCCTGTAAACATGATGGTTTTTCCACTTAATATGCCATCTCTATTAAGTGTTCTAAAATTTTCTATTTTTAAATCTTTAATTAAAGAAGATGTTATTTCGTTATTTTTACTGTTTGAAAAAAATTCCTTTAGAGAATTTAGTTGTGCTGAACCTATACCGTCTAGCTCGGCAATATTTAGTAATATTTTTTTTTGTTTGGTGGAGTCAAAAAGTTCAGTAAATTTACTTATAGTTATAAAGAAATTCCCAAGCAATTTTGCATTTTCTTGTCCTATATGTCTTATGCCTAATGAATAAATAAATTTATCTAATAAAATATTAGAGGATTGATTGATTGCATTTTTTAAATTATTAACCGAAAGATCTCCCCAGCCCTCTAGTTTTACTATTTTTTTATAATCTAAATTAAAAATATTTGAAGGAGTTTTAATTAATTTTAGTTCCCAAAATTGATCTATAACTTTTTTCCCTAAACCATCTATGTTAAAAGCATCTTTAGATACAAAGTGTTTTAATTTTTCTTTAGCTATGTGCTGACACTGATAACCTCTATCTGGACATCTTCTGACGGCATCTATTTTTTTAGTAATTGAATTAACTTCTTTTATTGTCTCAAAACCACACAGACATTTTGATGGAAAAATAAATTTTTTTAAATTTTTTTCTCTTTTATTCAAATCCACATACACAACTTGTGGAATTACATCACCTGCTCTTTGAATTGCAACATAGTCTCCAACCCTGATGTCCTTTCTAATTATTTCTTCTTCATTATGAAGAGTAGCATTAGAAACTACAACACCGCCGACGGTTACTGGTTCGACTTTTGCAACTGGCGTTAGAGCGCCTGTTCTCCCTACTTGTATTATGATATCGTTAATTCTAGTCATCGCTTTTACTGAAGAAAATTTGTAGGCGATAGCCCACCTAGGTGAGTTTGAGGTATTACCTAATCTAAATTGTAAAGGAAGATCGTCAATTTTTACAACCAAGCCATCAATATCATAATCTAAATCTGATCTAATCTTCTCTATTTTACTGTGCTGATTTTCAATATCAGTAATATTTTTTGCTAAGAAATTATGTGAATTTGTTTTAAAACCCCATTCACTAATTTTTTTTAAAAAGTCTGATTGTCTATTAAAAAATATTGGAGTAATTACACCAAATCCATAAGCATAAAATTGTAACGGAATTTTTTTGGTAATTAAAGGATTTTTTTGTCTTAGAGACCCACCAGCTGCATTTCTAGGATTGGCAAATTTATTCTGTATTTTTTTAAAATCTTTTTTTCCGATATAAACTTCACCTCTAATCTCTATAATATCTGGAATATTTTTTCCTTTAAGTATTTTTGGAATTTGTTTGATTGTTTTAAGATTTTCAAGGATATCTTCACCGGTTTCACCATCTCCTCTAGATAGTCCTCTGATTAATAATCCATTTTTATAAGTTAATGAGGCTGAGATTCCATCTATTTTTGGTTCTAATGAGAATAATAGATTTAAATTTTTATTATTTAGGTAGTTATTAATTTTTTTGACAAAATCTTCGATATCACTTTTATTAAATGCATTTGCTAATGAAAGCATAGGTTTTGCATGTTTTATTTTTTTAAACTTTGAAGATGGCCTAAAACCTACTTTATTACTTATTGATTCATATTTTTTTAAAAATGAGTTACTTTTTTCTAAATCAATGACTTCATTTTTGAGCTCATCATATAGTTGGTCGGAAACAACTGGAGAGTCTTTATCGTAGTAAAGTTTATTGTACTTTTCTATTAATTTAATTTTTTTAAGATAATTATTGTTTATATTGTCTTCTTTTTTGGACATTTAATTTATTTAAGTATTTTTTTAATAGTTCTTTTTATTAATCCTATGTCTGTTTTTATTTTAGATTTTTTTATTTTATAGGATTTATTTAACACTTTGTAGGATCGAGCATACCATTCACTTGAATTATAATTATACCCCAATATAATTGCAGCAGCTTTCGCTTCTTCTATTAAGCCAACTCTATAATACACCTCTACTAGTCTATGTAGCGCTTCTTCTATAAATATAGTTTCATCGTATTCTTCGACAATTATTTTTAATCTGTTAATAGCTGGTATCCACTTTTGCGTTTTAATATAATATTTTGCAACATACATTTCTTTTGCTGCAAGTTGATTGTTAATCAAGTCTACTTTAAATTTTAAATCTAATGCATATTCTGTTTCGGGATAGTTTTTTATAAAAAATTTTATCTTTTCTTTTGAAAGTAAAAGTGGATTAATGTCTTTTTTTTCATCTAAAATTTGTTCATACAAAATAATAGCAATCAAATAATGGGCATAAGCTATATTTTTATCTGCTGGGTACTGATTAATATATCTATCTAAACCAGCTCTTGCCTCAGGGTAAAAATTTATTAAATACAGGCAGTAACTTGACATTAGTGAAGCTTTAGCTGAAAAATCAATTTTAGGTAAAATAGGTTCTGCTTCAGCAAATTTTTTAGACGCAAAAAAATATTGCCCTAAGTTCATTGCTTCAACGGCCTCTCTATAAGTTTCAAAAGATTTTGCTTTGTCAGGTGGAATATTAGTCTCTGGTTCTTTTTTAGAACAGGACAAGGTTAGAAAAATTATTATTATAGAGTAAATTATTTTTTGATACATCGAATTACTCATATCAAATTAAATTAATTAGGTAAATTTTTAAAATCTCTATGCGTTTACAGCAAGCTTATTTGCTGAAGTTTTAAAATATGTTTTTGTAGATGTAGATTCTTCTAATTCAATAGTGACGTAGTTAGAGCTATCTTTTAATAAAGCTCTAAGGAATGAATTGCTTAAACTATGTCCACCTTGAATGCATTTTACCTTACCTAAAATTCTATGACCGGATAATAAAAAATCGCCAGCTAAGTCTAAAATTTTATGGTTAACAAATTCTTTATCGTTTCTAAGCCCCTCAACATTTAAAATATTATTATTTTTAACAACTACTGCGTTTTCTAAGGATCCACCTTTTGCTAGACCAATTTTTTTAATTTTTTCTATATCTTCAAACAAACAAAATGTTCTAGAAGAATATACATCGGCTAGATCTTTCTCAGAGAAGTTAATTTGATTTCTTTGTTTGCCAATCACTTTATTGTCATAAACTAATTGAAAATCTACTTTTAAAGCTTCTGAATCTGGTTCTATTGAAAGAAATTTTTCATTTTCATTAAATTCGAATTTTTTAGTAATTCTTAAATATTTTATTTTAGCTTTTAAGTTTTTTATCCCAATTTGATTAATGGTTTCTACAAACTCTTTGGAAGATCCATCCATTATTGGAACTTCTGAATTATTAATTTCTATTAGAGCGTTATCTATGCCAGTAATATAAAGAGCTGCAAGCAAGTGCTCAACGGTTGATATTTTTACATTGAAATTGTTTTGAAGAGTGGTGCAAAGCTTAGCAGAGTGTACGTTATCAAACTTAGCTCTAACTAAGTTATTTTGAGCAAGATCTGTTCTTTTAAAAACTATTCCGTGATTTTCTGCTGCAGGAAGTATTTTAACCTCGGTATTTAATCCACTGTGCAATCCTATACCTTTAAATGAAGCTTGTTCTGAGATTGTTTTTTGGAATATTTCTAGCATGAATTATTTATACAAAACTAAACAACCGTATCAAAAACAAATAATGTTTCAGAAAAATACGATTTAGTTAGCTGAATAATTTTGAAAAAAAGAGAGATATGAGTGATTTTTTTGATTGTATAACTGGTATGGCTTCCTTCTCCCAGCCTTTGTCAATCAACTCGGCTGCACCTTTAAGACTAAACAATAAGTTTATATCTTGATCTTTGCTAAAAATAAATTTTGGATTAATAAATTTATTATTTTCTAAGGAAAATTTAATATTTGCAAAATATTCAGCTTTATCTATGATTATATAAATAAGATTATTATTTTTTCTAAAATAATCTAAATTAGAATTTTTTTCATAACAAATTTCAATAAACTCATCTAAGCGAGCAGTAATAATATCAGAAATTAATTTTACTTTAATTTTTCTATATGGTGAAGCAAAAAAATATTTATTATCTACGTAAGAATCGATATTATTTTCTAAGGCTGATTTTAAATTGAATTCTTTTAGTAAATGTCTAACTTCTTCTAATTTTAGCGAACAGAGCTTAGACACATCTTTGATTATCAAATCTATACCAAAATTAAAATCCTCAATAAAAATAAAAGACTTATTTTTAAATAATGAAATTCTTAGTGTTTCTTTTTCTAAATTAATAACTGAAAAATTTTTTTTTGTTGGATTATTTAATAAAAAATTAATCCCTTCAGTAAAAGGTTTAAGAACAATTCTTTCTACATTTAACCCACAATTACTAAATGCAAGCCTTACGTTTTTTAAAATATTTTTTTTTACTAAAAAAAAAGTCATATTTTGATTATAAAACTCTCCAAACAATCCAATTGGTAGATTTTCTAAATTGTCGCTATCCAATGAAAAACTAGAATTAAAAAGATGAATTAAAGAATACTTATCTTCATTCTCTGTTATAGTTTTTTTTATATCATTTAATATATAAGTGATATCTTCTTTGGAAACTTGAGATCCATTTAGTTTTTTATAACCACTTATATTTAAACAGTTTATTTTTTTTGGATTAATAACAACAGAAATATTAGAAAAGAAAAAATTTAAATCTTCTTCAATAGTAGTAATTGTTTTTTTTAATAGTAACGTTAAAAAATTAATATCAGTTATTTTTCCGCTATTAATTCCTTCAGAATTTACATTAATAGTTTTAATTATTTCATAATCTATATTATTTCTAAAACTTACCACAAAAAAAATTATTTTATTGTCGTCAAGATCAATGATTAGATAAGGTTCGTTTCTTTGCATATTATTTTAGAATTAGTTGATTTTTAATTCTGTAATCAAAAATTTTGTATTTAGAAAAACTTGTATCATTTAATATGGTATTAACCTTTAATAATATATCCCGATAATTTTTTTTAGGTAACCTGATAGTTGTTCCGTTCTTAAGTTCAATATCCCATCTGCCTACATCAAAATAATAAAAGGCTTTAATATCATTAATTTGAAAATTTATTTCCTCCAAGTCTTTGAAAAAAATATTAAAATTTTTATGATTACCAAATATTATTGGAAGTTTTTCATAAACATTTAATTTAGAATAGGTGATTTTTTCGCCATTTTTAGTTATATAAAAGAATAATTTACCTTGAATTTCAATGGCAACTGGTTTTTTTTCATACACTAAAATTTTTAAAATATTGGGATAATTTTTCTTTATTTGTATTCCAGATATGAAATCGTACCTATCTATAACTTTAGTAATATTTTTTTCTTTTAAAAAAAGTAAACTAGTATTTATTAAGAAATTTAAGTCTGATTTCAATTTTATTAAATCAACACCCACAGTGTTTTCTATAACAACTTTTTTAATAGGGAAGACAACACTAAAAGAAAAATTTTTTTCATTTAAATTATATGAGGAAAAAATAATAAAAAAAAAAATAAGTAAATATATTTTTTTTTTTTGAATCATCTTTTAATACTTGCGTCATTAATAATATTTTTAACAAGAGCATTAAAAGAAATACCACAATACTTTGCAATTTCAGGGACTAAAGATAGGTCTGTCATGCCAGGTTGTGTGTTGATTTCTAATAAATAAAACTTATTTTTTATAAATTTAAAATCAGATCTTGTAACTCCACTACATTTTAATGCGTCATGGGCTTTTTTAGCAAGTATCAAAACTTCTTTATATTTTTTACTAGTTAAATTTGCTGGCATAAGATGTTGGGTACGTGCTGATTTAGAGTATTTCGCTTGATAATCATAAAATTTTCTTTTTGGTTTTAGTTCTATTGCACCTAAAGGTTTGCCATTAACAACAGCAACTTGAATTTCTTGACCGCCTATAAAATTTTCAATTATTAACGTTTTATATTTTTTAATTAATTCAACTACAGACTTTTTTAAATCATTAAAATCTGTACATATTTTTACTCCAATACTCGATCCTTCATTAGAAGGCTTAATAACCAATGGGTAGATAAGCTTTGATTTAATTATATTTTTTTTTTTTTAAAACTTTTTGATAGTTAACTGAATTTAGAGACATATAGTTTGCTGTTCTAATTTTATTTTTTATAAATTCCTTTTTGGAAATTATTTTATCCATAGCATTCATCGAAGATAGTATTCCAGAATGGGTGTATGGAATTTTAAAATACTCAAAATAGCTTTGCACAATGCCGTCTTCACCATCTCTTCCATGTAGAGCATTGAAAATTAAATCAACTTTATAATTGTTAATTTCTCGTAAATCTTTTGTTGCTGGATCAAACTTTAAAACATTATATTTTAATTTTTTAATAGCCTTGATGCATGCTTTGCCTGATTTTAAGCTGATTTCTCTTTCACTAGAAGTTCCCCCGTATATTACTAAAATTGTTTTTTTTTTCATCAATAAGTTAATTGTTGTAACCGATTATTTTGATTTCAAGTTCTAGATCAACATTAGTCTTGTTGTATACAGTTTTTTTTACTTTATTAATTAATTGTTCTAAATCTTTAGATGTAGCATTTCCTTTATTAACAAAAAAATTACAATGTTTTTTTGAAATTTCTGCATCACCTACCTTAAAGTTTTCACAATTTGATTCTTTAATTAGCTGCCAAGCTTTTTTATTTTCTGTATTTCTAAACGTGCTACCGCAAGTTTTTATTTGACTAGGTTGAGAATTTTTTTTTTTCTCTACCATTTTTTTTTGTTTTTTTTCAACTTCTTCCTTTAAACATACTTTTCCTATTAGTTTAGCGCTAGTAACGATTAAATTGTCATCAAGATTGCTGCCTCGGTAGCTAAATTTAATATCTTTTGCTAAAATTTCTTTTATTTTACCTTGAGTATCGATTGTTTTAATTGAGTAAATTATTTTTGAAATATCATCACCGTAACATCCTGTGTTCATTTTTATGGCTCCTCCAATAGAACCTGGAATGCATGCCAAAAACTCCATTCCAGTTAATGAATTTTCCATTGCAAAGTCAGCAACTTTTTTGTCAGGTGTTGCGGCACCAACATCTATTATATTTTTTGAATCTAAATCTATGTAAGAAAATGATGAACTAAGTTTTATTGTAACCCCCTTAATTCCTCCGTCTCGTATAAGTGTGTTTGAACCGGCCCCTAAGACTATAAATTTTTGCGGTTTAAATTTTTCTAAAAAAATAAGAATATCTTCTATGTTATTTGGTTTAAAAAATATATCTGAACATCCTCCAAGATTAAACCAACTATAATTAGATAGTTTTTCATTAATTAAAATTTGGTTGCCGAATTTTATTTTTAATTCTTCTGCAGTTATCTTCATAGATTATTTTTAAGGTTATACATCCATTTTGAAATAGAGCCAGCACCCATTCCTATAACTATTTCTTCTTTAGTTAAATTTTTTCTAAAATATTTTGTTATATCTAACTCATCTTTAACAATAATTACTTGAGCTTTAGATTCTTTTGAAATTAATTCAGCAAATTTAATTTGATTGTATTTTTTATCTTTAGATTCTCCAGCCGCATAAACTGGACATAAAATTAGTTGATCCGTGTCTTTAAAGCATGATGCAAATTCTGATTTTAATGTCCTTACTCTTGAATATCTATGAGGTTGAAATATTGTAATAATCTTTTTTTTTGGTGTTACTTTTCTCACTGCCTCTAAAACAGATTTTATTTCTGTTGGATGATGTGCGTAGTCATCATAAAATTCTACTTTATTTTTCACAAATACTTTTGTTAATCTTCTTTGAACTCCTGAAAAGTTTTTTAGAGCGTTTTTTATAACTTTTATTTTTAAACCTAAATTTAAACACAAAGCTATAGATGCTGTAGCGTTAAGAACGTTATATTTACCAATTAATTTTAATGATATATTCTTTATATGTAAATTTTTCGGTCCTATATTTTTAACCTTTAAATCAAATTTTGTATAACCAATTGCATATCTAGGATTATAAATTTGATAGTTAGCTTTTTTATTAAATCCATAAGTAAAATAATTTTTTGTTTTAAGTTTTCTCAGTATCTTTGCTATATTGGAATCATCTATACAAAGAAAAGTTTTTCCAATAGGAGGTGTTTTTTCAATAAATATTATAAACGCTTTTATTAAATTATTAAAATTTTTATAAAAATCTAAATGTTCTTTATCTATATTTGTTACAATAGAATAATTAATTGGTATCTTTAAAAAACTACCATCAGACTCGTCTGCTTCTACAACGGCCCATTCACCTTTACCTAATTTGGCGTTATTTTTTATTGAATTAATAACTCCTCCATTGATAATTGTTGGATCTAATTTGGCTGTTGAGGTAATTTTAGCTACAAGAGAAGTAGTGGTTGTCTTACCGTGAGACCCTGTTACAATTATTTTTTTTTTTAAGTCAATTATATTTGCTAACATCTCTATACGATCATAAGAAGGAATTTTTTTTTTTTGGGAGTAAGACAATTCAATGTTGTTATTTTTAATTGCAGAAGACTTAACTACAATTGTTACATTTAAAATATTTTTTTTTGAATGACCTTTTAAAATTTTAATACCTAATTTTTTACAATTTTCTGTGTTTTTGTTTTCACTTAAATCACTTCCTTGAACATTAAAACCCATAGTTTTCATTATCTGTGCTAGACCACTCATGCCTATGCCACCTATACCTATAAAATGTATCACTTCTTGTTTTCCTATTTGTATCTTATCCATTTTTTAAATTCTCAATTACTCTATTAATTATTAAAAAAACTGTTTTATCCGTATAGTTTTTTTCTTTTTCTATCATTTTATTTAATAATTTTTTATCTTTATAAAATGATTTGATCAAAGGAAATAATTTTTCATTAATCTCTGCTTCTTTGACCGTAAGACTGTAACCTTTTTTCTCAAAATAAGTTGCATTTTTATCTTGATGAGAATCAGCCGAATAAGGATAAGGAATACAAATAAAAGGTATGTTACAATTAATCAATTCAGCAGTTACGGACGAGCCTGATCTGGTAATAACTAGTTCAGATTTTGAAAAATATTCTGAAATATTGTTTGTAAAATTAAATAGCTCAAAATCTAAATCTAAATTTTTATATATTTCATCAAGTTTTTTTGTCTGGGATTCAATACATTGTTGAAATATTTTTATTTTAATATTTTCGTTTGAACATTGATTAAATACTTTAGGTAGTAGTTCTCCAAATGATTTTGCTGCTTGGCTACCACCTAAAACTAGAATGTTTAATACCCCCGAAGTAAATTGATTGATTTTTTTGAAGTTTAAGATTTCTTCTCTAATTATATTTCCGGTGACAATCACTTTATGATTATATTTATTCTTAATTCCAATAAGGTCTCGATAAGAAATAAAAATTTTTAAAGCAAACGGGAGTAGGTATTTATTACTTTTGCCTATTTGAAGGTTATTTTCATAAATAATAAACGGTATGTTCAATGTTTTTGCTGCTATGCAGACTGGGTAGGAAGCGTGTCCTCCCATACCAAATACTAC
>MDTF01014872.1_pt1 | contig 15222 bp, 20 predicted proteins | sample 811191 | NCBI WGS metagenome assembly MDTF01 (sample SAMN05326649, study PRJNA326480) | marine metagenome | isolation source: seawater | place: Southern Ocean | collected 2011
AAATAATATTCTCATTATCGGTTTGATTCATGTTAAACGAAACATTTCCTCTATATTCGGGTAATTCATCCGTGTCGAGAACGGAATTCGCACCAATTTCTTTTGCAGCATTACAATTCGAGATAGTTTTATGTCGATCGGTGTTATTCCAGACTTCCTTCGTTTTAACTTCACGAACACAACTCTCAGGTACACATGAATAAAGTTCTTTATTCGGTGGTGTCATCGAACTCGTTTGGTCTAACACATCACCAATACATCGATAACCCTTCGGTGCTATCGGTTCCCATACACTAAACCCCGCTACACCAATTCCTATACCTTCATTCCTTTTTGATTTATATTTTAATTTAAAATCGATTGGAGATTTTACATCACCCGCAATTAACATGGTTTTGTCCTTGGGATCACCTTCTTTACCAAAGATATAATTAATTTTTAAGCTATCTTGTGGATAGATATCCGAAAACTTGTTTTTTTTATGTTCTGTAATATCATTTTTAATAAGAACATCACCCATCGGTTTAAATAACCCATTCGTGGTTTCTATAGAACCTGGTCTATAAATCGAGATATTACTACTTCCAGTTATTAGACTCGTACCCTTGGGTAAATAGGGAACGAAGGTTTCTTCTGTCGTCCCATCAGAACAAATATTCAATCTGGCTTGTCTCGAAACTTTACTTCTCCAGGTATTCGTATATAAATTCGTGTGAAGAAACTTTAGATGACCCTGATTATCGTAATCACATTTATATTTTAATTTTATTTTTGTACTGACGGGTTCTCCCCAATACCACATATCATATTTCTTTATTTCATCGAAGGGACTTTCAAGTCCCTTACTGGGGGTTCCTTTTAGACTGTGTTGTTTAAATGTTGCTTCTTTTTTATCATTTTTAGTAATTAGATTGTCAAAATCGTTATCGGTAAGATAATCGGTTTCAATAAAATGTTTCCCTTTCTCGTATTTCATAATAATCTGAATCCATTCTCCCCATATTTTAGTTACATAGGCATATGCTTTGTTATTTCCCTTTTTACTGATATATTTCGTCATCTGTGAAGATCTACATAATAATTTAATCTTATTTTTTATAAAGTTATTCGTTATTTCACGATTAGGAGTAATCGTCTTATCACCTTTCATCTTTAATAAGTTACTGTAAATCTCTGACACATGATTTAAAATTTTGTTATTACAAATTTTTGATTTACATTTAATTGGATCACAATCATCTGCAAGGTGTCCTTCATCTCCACGTTTTCCTCTGACACCTTTTGGACCTCGATGTGGAATACCTTCATCAGAAAGAGTTCGAATATGTTTTGTAATAAACAGAACTAGAATAGAAACAAAGGTTCCTAGAAAGAGTAGTAAAACAATTTTTCTTAAATTGGGATCTGGTATAGAGATGTTAAAAAAAAAGGTCTCATCTGTAGCTATACCATAACAGGTATAGAGAAACACGACTATCGATATTAGGGTTAACATAAATTTAAATGGAAATCCTGTAGTTTCTCTATATTTTTTAAAGGCACTAAATTGTGTAAACACAAATAATATAAAATAGTATGCTATAAATTCTATCATTTACAATAAGCGAAGGAAATAAAAAATTGAATCTTCTTAGATTAGTATAGTCTATACAATCCAGTCTATACCAATCAAATCAGTCCATACAAATCAACCAGTTCATACCAATCAAAACAGTCACTATGGATTGGACTAATCGCATCGCACAGGAGCGTTCGTCAACAAAGGAAAAATATGGGTCGTTTGAGAACCGACCAATCGTGTTACATCATCCAACCGAAGGCCACCACTCTTTATTTCATAACATCCTTGGTGAAGACCCAACAAAAAAATTTACAAAAATAGAGATAGAAGTTTTTCTTACGGTAATCTTTAGTGCATATGGGAAGTCTTTTAGTGGTAGATTTCTGAATATTGTTCCTATTTTCGGATATGGGATTCCAAAGTTTGAGAATTTGAATGGTCTCTCCGAAAAAATTACAGAGTTGGATATTTCGAATATTATTTCGGTTGGGTCTGGTTGTGGGTTCTTCGAACTACTTCTAGCAAATCTCAATCAGGTGAAAATCGACGCATCAGATCTCGTGCCTCCATCGATTCTACACTATCCTACAAAGAATTTTACGGCAAAGGAACATATTGACACGACCGAAAACAAACAGACGTCTCTAATGTTTAACTGGCCACCAGTTGAAGACTGGGTTATAGAAGCCGTCAAGCATTACAAGGAGTCTGGATTTACTGGATATACAATTTTTGTGGGAGGGTTATATGATGGGTGTTGTTGGAGCGATGAATTAGAAGAAGAAATGAATGAGTACTGGGAAAAGGTGTATGAGGAGTTCTATGATACCTTCCAAGGAATCGATGTAGAATATATGCGCATCTACAAATTAAAGTGACCATTTCCAAATTGGATCAGATTTAATAATAGTAAAAGGACTAATCTTTTCATTCAGTGAAATCTCCTTTGATAGTAGTGTTTCCCATTTTTTCTCTATATAAAAATGATTCGTAAGGAAATTATAGCCTTGTTTGTAATCTAAAATCGTTCGAGTCCATTTTTTAGAGGCTTCTTTTAATTGAACTAATGCTTGATAATTTCCTTCTTTCTCTTTAAGGTTTTGTACTTGTGTAGAATCGCAAATCTTTTTAAATTGTTGTTTCAGAAACAAATTATTGAAAAACTTATCTCCATCTTTATGAATTTGTTTTTCTTTCAGAAATGCTATAATTTCGTTGTTACCACTTTCTCTCATTTGTTCTACACATAATTTCGTATCAACTAATAACTTGGCTACTTTACCATCCGTACCTCTTTTACCATTATCACCCTTCGTTCCACTAGGGGCTTCATTGAGGTTATTTTCGGATCTATAAAATTTACTCAATGATGAGGCTATAAAAGTTAAAATAGAACAAGCGATTAAAAAATAGATTAAAAAGGTGTGCGACGGGGATTTATCAAATTTGTAGTTCATAACAAAATAGAAGATGGTTAATATGCTACTTAAGAGGACAAAAAATGTGTAGTAGATATAATTTTTGTATTGGAGTATATAGAAACTAATAAATTGTAGAAATATAATAAATTCGAGAAGTTTTTTCCATTTCGTATCAAATTGGTTGAGTATAAAATACTGTACTATATGATGAATGATGTTATACATATTATTATATAGAATCGTTTTTAGCATTACTATATACTGATATATTTATAGTCTTTCGAGAATAAAAATTGAATCTTTGTAAAGAAGATTCTCTAATCACAAACAATCAACAATGCAACCATGTACACCGACTTCTACGAATTTGGCGAACGAGTCTTCTGCCTCGCCGTCTGGCTCTGGTTTTGGCAAAATGTATGGTTTCCAGCCTAGCACCTTTGACGACTATGACTATACCAAAAGTTTTGAGGGGTTTCTACACAATCCATATGGCTATCTGTATCTGACGGACGTTCAAAGATCTGCGGTCGATGCTTCGAAAAATCCAGAGAAACTATATAATCTATTAATGAAACATTTTGGGAATCGCAACTATAACCAGATGAAAGGTCTCGTTTATCTATATAAAGGTCTCTACAAAGTTGTTCTGAATGATAAACTCGTCGGGATGATTTTGAATGGTGCGGATAATAATTCTCTTGATTTAGAAATTAGTGAATACACGACCTTTAGTGGGGAACAGATTACACTTACCGTCCAATCTCTATGCTACTGTCTTATTAAAGAATATATTCTGGACGAAAATCTTGATAAGTTATGTTAAAGGTCTAAATTTTATGTGTATAGTCTATATATTTTTTTTATATAAAGGTATTTTTGGATTTATACTAATGGATCGAGTCGAACAGATGAAAGTTATTCAAAAGGAAGGACTCGAACTTTTTACTAAAAAAAATATAGATTATGGTGATGCCTTTGCCCAGTATGGTACAATTGGTGTTTTAATGAGAATTGAAGATAAAATTCAGAGGTGTATGTCTATAACAAAAAAAGGGGTTAATCTAGTTAACGATGAAGGACTCAGGGATACTCTTATTGATTTACATAACTATGCTGCTATGGCGCTAATGCTACTTGATGAATAGTTATTTTCTTTTGATAAATACAACAATTAGGTCTCTACATCCAAATCCACTCGTTGCTTGTGGTTTGTGTCTCAGATCTCCTTTAAATTGCAAGACATCTCCCGATTTTACAATATGTTCTTTTTTTTGTGTGTTTTCGATGTATTCAAGGTTTCCTCCTTCTACGGTCTTATCTTTTCTAAGGTAGAACAATAGTGAATAAACATTACAGTGTATGTTGGCGTGGTCATCTTTGTGCCATCCAGACCACTGGTATTTATTTTTTTCAAATCCACAGTTTCTTTGATGAAATTCTACAGAATAAATTTGGTCATCAAAATCAGTAATATTGTTTGATTGTAGGATAGAGATACTTTTTTTTAAAATAGGATTGATTCTGGTGTATACCTCTTTATTTTTATCTGCTGCTCTAGAAGTAGGATATAGAATATCATATGTTTCAAATCTCTTCTTCCTTTTCGGGATTAAAGAGGTATGAATCTCGCTAAACTGTGTCAGTTGATCTGGTGAAAGTGTTGTTTTGAACATGATGATTTGTGAAGTTGTGACTTAGATGTGAATGAGGTGTTTGTAATTTAAAATACTAAATTTAATCAATTTTTTCTTAGAATTTAAACCCAGTAGATGGAGAAAATTTCCATTGTGTCCCACCGTGTTCACAATCAATCAATTCAAGTTTGACTAATCCATCAGTATGAACCTCTTGGTGTAAACATTTGTTGGTGTTCGAGACGATTTTGGTAAGTTTGTCTTTATCTGAGATGATATTAAGTTTCCATAACGAATTATGAATCGATGGATTAATTTCATTGGTATAACTAATTTGAGTTTCATTCGAGAGAAGATATCGATCAAATTTACCACTGGTTTTATTAAACCCTCGTAGAGCATATTTATCTTCTTTGACATGGTCAATATAAAACCCTAATTTATCCCCTTTTTTAATATCATTATTCGTTATAAATCCATTCATCGTATAGCCGAGATCGGTAAATGCACTATAAGAATTATCACGTTGTTTACCACCTAACCATCCAATACCCATCTCACTACTTGGAACATTTGGATCATCGGTTTTCAAAGCTCTAAAACATGAAGTTTTAATTTCCCACCCTTTACCATTGTCTTTATTCGGTTTAGAATAAGAATTATTAGCACGGAATAAATTATAACCAGCGATTCTTAATGGGTTAATTTTTTTATAAGAATAATTCGAAATTTCTTCTTCTTTGTCGGTAATACCGATTGGCCAGATAGAAACTTTTCCAGAAAACTTTTTCGTAATATCCTTGGACTTTAGAGAGAGTTTTTCTGTTTTAACGAAACCCTTTTCGTCCCAGATACTACTATCATTTAGAATTTTAATTTCCTGAACACATTTTTTCGAGATACATCTGATAACATTTAATTTGGGTTTGAGATCACCACTAATGATATAGTCGCCTAAGGAGACAAAGTTCTCTGGAGGTACGGGTCTCCAGACCGAAAAACTATTTTCCCCAGGAATACAATTGGTGCATTCTTTATCGTTTGTGCTCCAAATTTTTATAAAATCAACAGGAGGTTTCGTATTTAAATCCGAAACAAGAATTGTTTCCTTTTTAGGACCATAACTGTCTTTTTTCTCATTTTGATACATCTTATTCGAGCCTCGCCAGACGGTTCCAACTGGATAATAGTGTTTATCATTTATTATTTTAGAGTCCAGATTATAAAAGCTTATATCTTGTGTAAATCCATTATATTGTTCGCGTTTCCAAGTTTGTTTAGTCGTAACTTCATCATCGTCATCACTATAATAAAAACAATGTGGGACATCGTCTCTCGTTTGATTTTCCCCAAGTTGGTTATGTGGACAATCGATTGGTCCATATTTTGTAGGATTTAATTTATTAACAAAGACAGGTTTGTTATAGTTATTGGTGTAAACGATTTCGAGATCGGCTTGTTCCGAATTGGGTAGATCTTTTCTGTTCGAACATTGTTGTCGAATAATTGGTTTAAATTTGTATGGACTGCCCCAATTCCAGACCTCGTATTTGTTAATTTCTTTAAAAGGAGTAATATTTTTATCATAGAAGGATTCATCTAATTCGGCTGTATTCAGGAATTTTGTCCCATTTTTAAATTTTAGAATCGTCTTCACCCATTCGAGTGATAATTCGGAGATATAATCGATGAGAGCTTTTTCATTCGGTTTAGTTTTGGAACCACTACTTAAAAATCCCATATATTTATCACTAAAACAGATTTTATTGAGTCGGTTTTTAAAAAGTTTATTATTGAGTTCTCCAATATTTTTATTATCCATAAACGTTTTAATATTTTTTAAAACTAAAGAATAACAGGCAACTTTACCACATTTTGCTGTACATAAGCCATCTTTTCCATTTGTACCATGTATACCTTGAATTCCCATCGGTCCAATTTTACCACTTTTACCAAGTAGAGAATAATAAATATAGAGACAGAAACACATATTAAATAGAATAGCTCCAATCGCCAAAAAGGCAAAGGTATTATTTAATTTATCCGTAATATTTTCGGAACCCAATAGTATTTTAAATGAGGTAAACAATAGTCCACTTAAAAATAAACAAAATAAAATTATTAGGTTAAGATTCATTAATATTATAGAATAAATTTATTGTATAGTTTCATCGATGTGTGAAATAAATTCACTCTTGGTCATTTTACCACTTTCACAAACGGGTATTAAAACCTCTATAAATGTATTAATTTTTCTGAGAATTTTTTTCTGATCCGATTTTAACATCGTACCATTTTTAATATCCTCAACAATCTTTTTATAGACCGAAATACGTTTCGAGATTTCTTTTTCGATTAGACTTCTACAATTTACGATACCACAATTCGGTGTGATAACACAGACCCCATTACTACCTCTTGGACCAGAATCACCTGCATCACCTCGTTTTCCTTGCAACCCAGACTGGGAGCGAAGTTTGGCATAAAAATAGGCACTAACATAGATATTCGCACAGGAGATATATAACAGTAGAAGCATTAACCAGTAGGCAATTTTTAGATTCATATCAGCTATAAATTGAGAAACAATTATCGCTGTAAAAAAAAATGCGACAGTCGATATTGTGAACAACATTATAATTATAGTAGATTTTTATTGATAGTAATTCTACACTTTCCTTCGAGTCGTGTAAAAGGATTTGTAAATTACTTCAGTATTATTAGCAATGGACCTTCATGTTTCAATGATAATTAATAAAAAAAAAAAAAAGAAGAGTAGTGGTAAAGTCGTTAAGGAAATTATTGAATTAATCGAAGAGAAGAAAGTAGAAGTGGTGTTAGATAATACCTTTGAAACGGAATTAGATGTTTTTTTATTAAGTTATCTAAAACTGAATAAGTTAATCGATCAACAGAGAGAAACTATAGAAAACTTAGAAATTTCTCAAAATATTCTAGATGAAATCGTTAGTCGTGTAGAAGAAAATGATTTTATTATTCCAGACTTACAAAAAAAAAAGATCTTTATTAAAGAACAGTTTCTGAAACATACTAAAAAATCGGACATTAAAATCGAGATGGTCTACGAGAATTACAAAAAAGAGGTGAATTATTAACCAAGTCTTTCTAATCTTTTTATGAAGTCTTTATAAGCTTTCTAAAAACGGATATAAAAAAATAGAGATGGTATAATATATGAATAAACGGTTTATTGGGAAACTTAAAGATGCTTCACTTTTAGAAAAAAATGAGGAAGGATTTACCAAATGTAGGTGGTGTAATGGTAGTGTCTTACCACCTAGACGAACCATGTGTTCACCTGAATGTGTACATGAATTAAAACTACGAAGTAATGGAAACTATTTACGCAATCAGGTCTATAAAAGAGATAAAGGAATCTGTAGTGTATGTGAGATTAATACAAAGGAAACCTCCAAAACCGCTAAATCTATTCTCGATATAGATAAACGGAATGAATTCTTGTTAAGTAAAGGTATTTCTATCAAAAGAAAAATATGGAAACAGAAACATGGTGGTGGTTTATGGGATGCCGACCATATTATATGTGTAAAGGATGGTGGAGGACAATGTGGATTAGAGAATCTAAGAACGTTATGTATCGAATGTCATAAAAAAAAAACTTATAATAAATTATAATAATATTTTATAATGTTTCGAGTTTTTATAGTTATTTTTATTCTGTTTAATCTTCTTCATTTTTTTAATAAAAATAATGAAGGATTTGAAGCAGACCAAATTATTGATCCCAAATATATTAGTAAATTAAATACAAAGGATTTGCGGGCTCGAAGTCTAACCGGGGATGAAACGTCGATAAATACTTATTATCATTCGTTAATACGAAAACCCTCCAAGAAAGAATTAGAATTAATTCTGAATATTTTTAGAGTAATTACAACCGATATTGGCGACAAGTATAAATCTATACTCGATATTCCCTTTAAAATCTATTTATTTAAAAAACTCGAAAATAATTTTCCACATACACATCATAATTCGATCTTACTACCAGAAACGTTTTCTTTAAATTATTCCTATATAGTGAAAAATACTTTACTTCATGAAAAACTTCACATTATTCAGAGATTTAAAAGGGAAAATTTTTATAACTTATATGAAAAATATTGGAAGTTTAGTTATCAAAAAATACAAGATTTAGAGCGTATAGAAGAGTATTCTCGGACGAATCCAGATGGATTGGATAATAATTGGGTCTTTACCAATCAGGGAGTAAAGATCGTTTTGATGAGTTTATATGATAAAGATTATAAAAACATCTCTCATACGACTACATATGGTATCTATTTGGATAAAGAGTCGAAGCTAATCTTCCCAATAAAGAAAAAGGAAATAAAAGACATTCGCGAATTTACTGATTTTTTTGGTAAATTAAATGGTAATAATTATCATCCGAATGAACTCTCTGCCGATATGATCGCACATATGTTATTAGGGAAAAAAACAGATAGTCCTGCATTTAATAAATTAACCCAGTGGTGGAATAAATTATAATTTATATTATTAATGATATTATCAATCGGGAAAAGTTATATACCAGACCTTTTTTTTTGGATTATATGTACTATTTATAGAAACATAATAAAAAAGGATATAAAATGGTTATCTAGAAACTATTTTAAAAATATAAATGGGTGGAAAATAGGTCATTTTTTGTCCTATTTATATAAAGGAGTATATTTTAAAATAGAAAATTTTTTAAATTTTATAACTATTGGATTTATATTTGAAATAGTGGAATATTTAATAGAGACTAAAACCAATATAGAATATGTAGATAGTTCAATTATTAATGATACTATTATAAATTCGTGTGGTTATATAACTGGTTCTTTACTAGTTATATTATTAAAAAATTGATAAACAACGATTAAATATATACTTCGTAACGATTTAATAATTCATCACTACATAATAGAATGAAGTGTTTTAATTGTAACAAAAAAATTAAGGGAATCGAATTCGAGTGTAAATGTGCAAATACTTTTTGTGCGAAATGTAGGCACCCAGAAGGACATAAATGTACCTTTGATTTTAGAAAACAACAGAAACATAAATTAGAAAGGGAATTGATTAAGGTCGAGCCAGAAAAAATTATAAAAATTAATTAGTAAAGTTAATATATTCCCGTAGTTTACAACTACTTCGTGTATAAGCCTTGATCCTGGTCTCGCATTCGCTCGAAGACTCTCTATCATCACTATCGTCATCCTCACTACCACTATCTTCACATCCAATACAACAGGTTTCTTTCGGGAATAGGGTCTCACCCGTTTCGTAACAATAGTGAAACTCATCAAAATTGGTATAATCGGATTCCATCAGAGGATGACAACAATCAGAGTAAATACCTTCATCACAAAAATCTGGACTCCAAGTGTTACAACACCTTTCACATGTCCAGATTCGAATAACCAAATCTAAACAGTCTGTACAAATCGAGTCGTGTGTATCCTCAATCGTCATCGAGCTACAACACAAGTTACATGTCTCACTCTCCTCATCCGAATTGTCTGACTGATCCGATTGGTCCGAATAATCTGATTTGACTGACATAATATATATAGTAAAGGTGTTATTTTTTAAATTAAAAATAGTTTCCAGCAGTATAATCCTTATTTTTTTGTGAAATAGACTTATGATCATACACTTCCGATTCCTATTTTGTAAATATGCATACGTTTTTAACTTTCCCTTTTAAAAAAAATAATAAATTTATTTTTTGAAAAAAAAATCCCCCCCCCTCATTTATGAATTCATAAATCCCTCATTCATAAGAAATTTATGGTCTTAAATGATAAATGGTATCGTAAATTTTATGGTGTTATTTCTTATCAACTTATCGTTTTATTTTAGAATGATAAATAATTTATCGTTTTGATAAATAAAACGATAAAAATTTAAAGGTAAAAAAACAAATAAAAATATATTAGATAGTAATAATGGTAGAGTTTATTTGTTTAATGTGTAAATATCAAACAGAAGTAAAGGGAAACTACAATCGCCACCTAAATTCAACAAAACACTTAAGAAATAAAGTGATTTATGATGGCAACTCAAAAAAGACCCAACAAGACTCAAAAAAGACTCAAAAAGACTCAAAAAAGACCAAAAAAGACTCAATTTCCTCAGAAAAATCCCTAAATTCATCAACAAATACTCAAAAAGGGTATAATTGTAAATATTGTGGAAAAAATTATTCAAGACGTAACAATTTAAAAAGACATATAAGTAAATTTTGTAAAAAATGGACAAACGAGAAAGATCAAACATCAGTATTAAAATTTATGTCGCAACAAATAGAGGAAGGAGTAAAAAAAATAGCAGAAATGAAGAAGCAACATGCTTTAGAAATAGAAACCCTATTAAATAAAGTAGGAAATACTAACAATATAGAAAATCAACAAATAATAAATATTCATATAAATAGTTATGGTAAGGAAAATTTAGATTATATTAAAGGAGATTTCTTAACCAACTTATTAAAGATACCTTATGGAGCGGTACCTAAACTAATAGAACATGTGCATTTTAATCCAGAACACCCAGAGAACAGTAATGTGAAAATAACCAATAAAAAACTACCATATGCGTCTGTTTTTACTGAAGATAAATGGGAAGTACGAGATAAAAAAAGAGTAATAGAAGATATCATTGATAAGAGTTATAATATGATAGATGGAGAATTCACCCTAGATGCTCCAACATTAACGTCGAATCAGAAAAAACGTTACAAAGATTTCCAAAAAAAATACGATACAGAAGAGAAATCACTAAAAAGAGATCTAAATAAAGAAACCGAGTTATTAATATTAAATTCTACAACCAAGTTAAATGAAAATAAGAAAGGTAATGACAAAAGACGTAGATAGTTTAATAGTAAGAATAATTATTAGCGAATCGACTTGGAGGAGGTTCTGGTAAGGTAGAATATCGAGGTAATCCTTTAGAGGGATGTACGGCGAGTTCTAAAGCAGCCTTTGCGTGAGGACCCTTTAGTGATTTGGTTACCCTTCGAAGTAATCCTAGACTGGGAATTTGTCTATGTTTTTTAACTTTTCTTTTACGTTTGAGACTTAAAATTTGTTTTGCTTGGCGGACTTTTCCTTCTGTTATATCGCGATTATTCCATTCTGGATGATCACGACGTAGTTTTCTTGTAATTTTTTTTATACCATTATTTTTGGAATTATTGGTTTTCATTAATCGTTTTACTTCATTAATTAGATTATTTGATGGGTGGACTGATTTTTTCGTACGTTTATTCAAAGTATTCGTACGTTTATTCAAAGTATTCATTACTATAATAGGTTAAATTAGTTTGAGTTCGTCTTTTTAAAAACATTAGTAGGAACACATAAATAACTACAGAATTCATTATAATTCAGTCCATTATTATTTTGTTTGTTGTAATTTCTATCACATTCATGTGGTGCATAAATAATGTTTCCGCGAGCATCAATATTAGTAACAGGTGAAATGCCAGGTTTATGACTCCATGTAACTCCTTTATCTTGTCTATAAAAATGATAAGTGCGATCTGTTTCAACGACAATAGCACCTTTATAATACCCTAGAGGACATTTTTCTAAAAAGGAAGATTTTTTAATAGCTGGGTTATCTTGAATAATATTATAGACCATATCTTTACACGTAAATTTATTAATGTGTTGATTGGAGAAACTTCCAGGTTGTGGTTTAAATTTAGAACATTTACGAGGTTTGCTTTTACATGTCTTATTCTTGGTACATAATTCCTTACATTTTTGAATGGTATGTTCATTATGGTCATTTAAAAAATATGTATAACAATTATGAGAATTCAAAACGAGAGGATTATCCCATCTTGTAGGATTATAAGGAGGTTCGTCGCCATTTAATTTCGTTTTGAAATATTTTTTACATAAATGATATTCATTGCAGACAACCTTTTTTTTTCTAGAACATTTCGTTATATCTTCAGAAGGAAGATTATTTTTATCATAACATTGGCAATGTTTTTCCTGAGACACAAGAATACGATTACATTTTTGAACTATTTTTTTTTCTGTTTCGAGTGTTAATTTGCTCATATATTACTTCTAGAAATTTTATCTAAAATATGATTAAAATAGACACCTTCAGTTACAATCGTTTCCTTTTTGGTTTTAAATAATTCTATAGCATTAATCTTATTCAATTTACTATATTTAATAATATAAGCGATGGCTATAAGCGGAGATAATTCCGAACAAGAGTTACAAGAAATAACAACCGTTTGGTTCTCCAATAGAGAACGATGAATCCTCTCAATCGATTGGAGCGTATATTTATATAATTCGAGTAATTCGTATTTAATAATATTTTTTTTAATTTCTGGGTTATAGGCTTTATGTTTTCCTAAAAAGGTTAAATCTTTTGAACAATTAAAATGAACACAATTGACTATATTTACAGCCTTTGTTTTGGAAATCCATAAGTCTGGTATTATTTCATACATAAAAAAATAAAATATTTTTATTTATAGAAAAAATTGATAATATAAATAATTTGTTGTTTGTGTAACTATGTCTTTAAATGATGCACATCAACTCTGGGATGTCTTTAAAAAAGACACGCAGAAGGAAGAAGTTAATAATGAGATATGTTTTAGTTGTAATTCGAAGAATATAGAAAGAACTGATAAAGAAGTCATCTGTAAAGATTGTGGTGTTATCAATAATAATATTATAGACCATAATGCGGAATGGAGATGGTATAGTCATGATGATTCGAAATCCGTTGATCCTACAAGATGTGGTATGCCTACAAACGAACTTCTACCCCAATCTTCTTGGGGGTCAACCATATCATTTAGTTATAATGAAAGTTTTGAAATGAAAAAGGTTCGTACGAAACATGGATGGCAAGCAATGCCATATAAAGAACGGAGTCTCTATAATGTTTTTATGAGTATTCAACACACGGCTTTAGATAATGGGATTACACAGGTAATTATAGAAGAAGCGAAAGTGTTATATAAACATATATCGGAAACCAAAATTTCGAGAGGTGCCAACCGAAAGGGTATTATTGCTGCTTGTATTTATAAAGCCTGTAAACTAAAGGGTGTACCTCGAAGTCATAAAGAGATTGCTATGATTTTTGGAATAAATATTAAACATATGACACGTGGTTGTAAAAAATTTGACGAAATTATGAATACTGTTAAAAATAAAGATTCGGTCAATCTGGTTGGGTCGAACTCTTTAGATTATATCAATCGCTTTTGTTCTAAACTAAAACTTACGCCAGAACTAAGCGAGATATGTAAACATGTTTGTAGAAAAGCTGAGGAATCCTGTCTCGTTTCTGAAAACACTCCACCGTCTATTGCTGCTGGCAGTATCTATCTGATCTGTAACCTTTTAAATATCAACATTTCTAAATATGATATTTCCGAAATCTGTAAAATCTCAGAAGTTACTATTAGTAAATGTTATAAAACTTTATTGAATAAACATGCTGAATTACTTCCAGATAATATTCTGAAAAATGCATAATATTAATGATTAATTAAACTACTACACTATACTTATTCTGTTTTTTTATTCGATTCGTCCAATTCGCAAGGACTTCTATAGAGTCTTCTTCGTTTTTTGGATCTCCCATAATCGAAAATTACAATCGTTTATAATTAATTTTTATTTTTTTATAAATAATTATAATGCTTTATATTTATCTTAGTTGTTCGATACTACTCGTATTAATTGTAATTTTTTACTATAAGTTTACTCAGAATAAGAAGGAACAGGAATCTCGTCTCAAATCTCTTACCGAGAGTAACAACGCCTATAAAACTGAATTGAAGGATTTCCAACAGTTTGTTCTAAATGGGTTTCAACATCTGTCCAAGGAAATTGAGTCTTCGTCCGATGACGAAACTATGGACGAAAATAAGGGTACAGAGGAAGTCCATGTTGAGGAACCGATTGCCAAACCAGAAGTTGATTCAAATAATGTCGTGGTAAACGAGGAGTTATCGAATGACCTTAAAGAAAAAATCAATAATTTAAATTCGGATATAGATAATGAATTCGATTTGGAAGTTCAAGACGTGGAAGCTTTAGATAATAATTCTGATAGGGATGGACAGGTTCAAGATTATACCGAAGTGGCTGAGGAAGTCGATGAAGTGGAAGTCGAAGTGGAAGTGGAAGTCGAAGAAGTCGAGGAATCTGGTGATGAGGTCGAAGAAGTCGAGGAATCTGGTGATGAGGTCGAAGAAGTCGAGGAATCTGGCGAGGATGTCGAAGAAGTCGAGGAATCTGGCGATGATGTGGTGGAAGTCGAGGAATCTGGCGAGGATGTCGAGGAATCGGATGAGGATTCTATTCAAATTAATAATCCCCAGTTGGAACTTTTATCTATGAAGGAGCTTCAGACAATTGCACGCGATAATAATTTGGCTATTCGTGGACCGAAAAAGGATCTGATTGAACGAATTAAAAATAATACAGATTAAAATTATATTATATTACTATAATAATGAGTCGCTGCTTTAAAACGAGTAATAATAAACATTTAAATTTACCACCTAGGATGG
>MDTF01018945.1_pt1 | contig 15222 bp, 13 predicted proteins | sample 811191 | NCBI WGS metagenome assembly MDTF01 (sample SAMN05326649, study PRJNA326480) | marine metagenome | isolation source: seawater | place: Southern Ocean | collected 2011
AAAGTATTTTTTATAAATAAAAATGACAAGATATAAAAAAGCGGATCATAGGCTTCATGATAAATTCTTCCATCCACTTCCACAAATATCAATAAAATAACTAATATTAGATCTAAAAAATTATTTTTTTTTTGTGTAAAATTTTTAGAAATTAAAAGAAAAGAATAAAAACTTAAGAATGCGATAAAGTAGAATAAATAATTATTTGAAAATAGCAGTCTTGATGTTTTATAAAATATTCCACCAGAATAAGGGGGAATATAACTAAAATTTATTGACAAAATAATTAAGTAAATTATTGAAAAAAATATGATTTTTCTATCAATGCGAATTAACTTTAACTTATTAAAATTGAAAAACATAAATGGTATAGAGTAAAAAAATAATACAGATAAAGCTAAAGAAAAAGTTGTTATATTATTTGTTCTAAAAAACCATGTTCGAAACCATTCATTTTGGCCCAGAATTACTATAAAATAAAAAGCAGGTGCACTTAAAATTATATTAAAAAAAAGGTAGTAAAAAAAATTTTTTGACAAATGCAGCTTTGAATAAAAATTTAAAAAAAAATAAACACCAAAAATACAATAAATGGGCCTAAAATAAGCTGCTATAGCAATAAATAAAACATGTAAAAAAATTAGATTCAAACTCTTATTTTTATTTTTTTCAAATTTTAGATAAAAATAAAATGATATAGTAAGAAAAGTTAATCCCAATATATTGTCGTCAATCCAAAAAGCACCTGAACGGAAATAAGGAGAAATAAAGAAAATTAGTGGAAGCAAGTTTTTGAGATCATTTTTTTTAAAAGTAAATTTTAATTTAAGAGATAAGTGCACAAAATATGGTAATAATAAAATAAGGTGCATATTTATAAATCTACTCATTGTTTCACCAAAAAAATTTTGAATAAACATAAAATACAATACATAAATAGGAGAATGTGGTATTGTGCCTCCTTCGAGATTATCATAATTAAGAATGCTAACAATGATATCTTTACTCATAACCTTTGCTGCTTCTAAATGTATATTGTAATCAATAATTGTGCCCAATACAAAGTCTTCGTTATAAAAAAAACCCAGGCACATTGATAGGTATAAGATAAAATAAATGTAAAAAATTTTTTTTTTATTTATTATCATTTTTTTAAAAAATCAATTTTATTAAAAATAACTGGGCCAATTAACTTTCCTAAAAATCTAAAGATAAAATTTATACCAGAAACTCTTGAATTTTTATTATACATTGTAGCTATAGATTTAATCGTATAAAGCAAATAAAGAATAGATTTCAAATAGTTAGTTAAATAACCAAAAAAATTACCATATAGCTTCCTATCAATATAATGACCCAGAATACCAAGTCGAAAGCTTCTTTTAATTAGCCAATAAATATTTGATCTGTGTTCATGATTTTTTTCATAAACCTTTATATTGTTGCTCCAGTATATTTTATAATCTTTTTGATTAAGAATTGAAAAAAAAAGTTGATCTTCACCCATTCCAAATTTATTTAGAGATTTGTCAAAGATTAACTTTTGTTTTTTAATTATATTATATGAAAAAAAAACATTGTTAGTTGCCGCCCATTTTACCTTCTTTATATTCGTGTTATAATTTTTTTCGAAAAATTTAGTGTAATTACTATTTTTTTTATCTTCTGTATATATTTGAGGTCCTGTCACGATATCGGCATTTTTTTTCTTAATAATATTTAAAATATTAACTAACCAGGATTTATTTACTGTACAATCATCATCGATAAAAGAAACATAGTGAGGATTTAAGTTTTTTAATTTATTTAAAGCTTTATTTCTAGCATGAACAACACCTCTTTTCTTCTCATTAACTAGAATAATTTTATATTTGAATTTTTTTTTGATTTTTTTAATTAATTCAAACGATTGATTAGAAGGGGTATTGTCAACAATTAAAATTATAATTTTCAATATTGGTGAATTATTTAATTTCTCTAAACTCTTCAAGCATTTGCTTAAACTTTCTTTTCTATTATAAGTGCAAATGCATATTATTAATGTCTTCATTAAAATTTCAATTTAATATTTTATCTAAATTTTTAAAATGTTGAAAAGAAGTATAATATTTTGTTTTTTTTTTTATACTAATTTTTTGATCTAGTAATTCACTAGCAGATTTTTTTTTAAATATTTCGAATTTTCGTAGTAAATCATTGGAAGAATTGTTTGAGAATAAAAAATCTTCATTGTTAATAATTTCTTTGGGTCCATTAGGACAATTACTTGAAATAATATTTGTATTCATCGCTCCTGCTTCTATAAGAACAAATCCCGGATCCTCCCAAAGAGAACTTAAAATAAAACATTCTGCATGTCTTAAATACTTAAATATATTTTCTTGATAGCCTAATAAGTAGGCTTTTGAGCCTAATCTGTGTTTATTAATTATACTATTTAGCAAAATTCTATCTTCACCTTCGCCCAATATATAGAGCTTATATTCGGGATATTTTTTATTTAATTCAGCAAAAAATTCTAATAATAGCTTAAAATTTTTTTGTGCTGTAAGTCTACCAATGCCCAAAATATATTTTTGATTTTGTGTTTTTTGATCTAACTTTTGATGAATAGTTGACTTAATATTTTTAACACTAATTATTGGGTCTCTTAGAAGGATAATTTTATTGTCATCAAATATATTACTTTCTTTAATAGTTTTTAAAGTCGATTGAGTTGGGCATGTAATTTTATAAATTTTTCTAGAGTATAATTTCCAAAACATTTTTCTAAAATAATTTAATTTTGGAAGACCTGAAAGTCTTAATATTATTTTAGTTTTTTTATTAAAAAATGGTGATAAAAAAATTGGCAAAGAGGTTATTAGATGTATTATTAGATAATCTGGCTTTTCTTTATTTATAATCCATAATAATTTAGGCAAACTAACCACAAATATAAAAATATAAGATATTCGACTTTTTATAAAACCACCTTTCAGAATTAATTTTGTAAAATCTTTTTCAAAAAGATCTTTAAAAAATAGATTTTTTTTGCAACTATTTTTATACTCATTCCATTCACCGATGGCATTAAGAATGCTTACAGAATACAAGTTTTTTTTTTGATATTTCAAGAGACTTTTTGCTGAATTAAGTACTGCTGAAATAGTTGCAATTTTAGTAAAAAAGGGAGCCCAATAAAATATTTTCATTTTTTATTTTTTAGCAGTAAAAAAAATACCAATTGGATAAATTTCATTAAGTTTTGTTTTAACAAATAATTGTAATATGAAATCAAGAAGACAGCATGTTAATAAAATTATATGATTTAATAAGGGCAAATATTTCGTATATGATTGTATAATTGAAAAACAAGCCACAAAAGGGCCGTAACCTAAACATTTTATTTCAATTCTGTTAAAACCACTATTCTTTAGTTTTTCTAAAAAAAAATCTTTTGTAAATCTAAAATAATCTTTAGGAGCTCCGTGCACTTGATATAAAAATGGTGTGGAGCCAAATAAATTTCCACCTTTATTTAAAATTCTTTTTATTTCATCAATAGTAGTAGAGTGATCGTCAACATGCTCTAAAACATTATAAATTAAAATATTGCTATATATATTAGATTTAAATTTTAATTTTTTTCTTAAATCCATTGGTATAATAATATTATTATTATTATTATTATCTATATTCGAATAGTCAAATTTATTTTTACTTTTTAAAAAGTGAGAAAAATTTTTTTTATAATTTTCTGATGCTCCAAATTCTAAACTTTTACCTTTTAAGGATAATTTTTTAGTTTCTATAATTTGAAAAATTCTCAAAAGTGAGTAGTTTTTAAACAAAAGTATTGCGATTAAAAAAAATTTTTTCATATTAAATTTTGTTAAAAATTTTATCTACCAAAATAACTGTTATCTTTTTTTTCATTGTTTCTAACTATTTAATACTTTATATTTTTTAACATGGTTAATTTTAAAAAAAAATATCAAACTTCGATATTGTTAATATTACTAATCATTTTTTCAATAAATACTAATTTTTTTAAGAACCTATATGAAATTATTTTATATAAATTTGATAATCGAATAACAAAAAAATATGATTATTGCACAGGAGAAAGTATTGGCTATTTGCTTCATATTAAAAAAAAATATCAAATAAATGATAATCCTAGCATTATAAACTATGTTCACACACCCAGTGTTAATTGGTCAATAATTAATACAAAAATAACAAGTCAAAATTCTAATAAACTAATTCTTTTAAATTACCCGGGTTCTGAGCATAATAAAAATTTGAATAAAATGAATATTAATTTATTTGAATTAAATGATGCACATTTTCTTACAAATAAATTTAGTAAAATTAAAAATATGAAAATATCATTTGAGTCAAGCGATTATCAAAAATTTAATTGGGAAATAAATATTTATACAATTGATAAATCTAGAAATAAAGAAAACATTAAGACCTTAAAGATTGAAAAAAATTTTGATATAAAATCAAAAATTAAACTAGATATGAATTTAAAAGATTTAAATTTAAATGAAAAAAAACTTTATTTTGAAATTAACAATAATGATATTGCTAAATTGAATGACTTACAAATAAAGATTGAATTAAAAAATAAGTATATTCTAGAAAATTTTAAAATAATTAACCAAATAGATAATTGTTACTACCTTAGAAAAATATGATTGAATTATTACAGATAATTTTTATTTTCTTTATTTTTTTTTATCACTTACAGTTCCAATAAATGTTTTTAATTCTAATTTTTTAATAAATAAAAATAAATTTAATTTAGATATTGCTTCCTTTAATTTATTAATAAATTGTAATATTTTACTTTTACTGTCTATCCTACCTATAGCTTTAAGCTCCTACAATTTTATTTATATAATAACCTGCTTATTAATTTTTATTTATATTTATTTTATTAAAAACCATCAATTACAAAATTTTAAAAAGAACTTAACTTTCCCAACAATCTTTTTTATCATTTTTTTGATTATTGGAGCTAACGTTGCAAATGAATTAAATCTAGGATGGGATGCAAAATATTTCTACTATATTAAAGCATTATTTTTTCTAGAGGACCAAATACTTTATAATATAAAAAAATTTTATTTTGGCACCTGGCATCCACATCTTGGTACATACTATTGGGCTTTTTATTGGAGCTTGATGCCTTTAAAGTTAGAATATTTTGGCAGATTGTTCTATGTTTTTATACTTATTTTTTCATTATTTTATGTAAACCATGACAACTTAAAAAATAATTTTAAAAATAATATAATATTTATTTTACTTATTTTAATATTTTATAAATATGAAAGATTTTCTGGATTACAGGAGATTTTAATCTTTTCTTTTTTGGCCATTTTATCTAAGTACTTTTTTCAACTTAAATATTCAGAAAAAAAATATTATATTATTTTTATAATATTAGGATGCAACCTCATGATGTGGTTTAAAGTTGAAGGAATTGTATATTCGTCAATGTTAATTTTACTTCTAAACTTAAATAATCAAATATCAAAAAAAACAAAAATTTATTCAACTATCGCTTTTTTTTTACTAGTTCTTTTAAAAATTAGCATCTATCAATTTTTTAATGAAAAGGCTGATTTTTTAGTAGAAACAAGCGGACACCCTTACTACTTGGAATATATTTATAATCTTAATATTGATTTCATCTTCTATAAAATGAAAATTATTATACCATATTTAGTATTCTACATTTTTGGAAATATTTTCTTTATTCTAGGAATTTTTATTTTATTAATATTAAATTTTAAAAAAAAAACTACTTCATATGTTGAGTGTATGAATTTCTATTTTGTGCTAAATTTAGGTTTTATATTTTGTGCTTATTTATTTAGAGATATGGAAATTGAATATTCTTTGAGAACTACTATGGAACGAGTAGTATTCACTTCCTCAGGTTTCTTTGTATTTTTAGTATTAAATTATGTAAAAGATTTAGGAAAAAATTTAGATTAATAATAGTATTTTAAAACTGTAATTACTTTAAAAAAATTTTAAATATGAATTCTGGTACCAACTTATAAATAAACATAATCATTGCCCAGTAACGAGGAATATAAAGTATATTTTGTCTTGATTTATGTGAATTATAAATTTTATTTCCGGCAAAATCTGCACTTATCATCATTAATTTTGGTAAATTTAACCCTTTCGTCATCTTAGTACTTACCCACCCTGGTTTTACAGTAACTACATGAATACCTTGATTATAAATTCTTTGTCTTAAACCATCTAAATAGCTGCTAAATCCTGATTTTGCTGAAGAATAAACGCTATTCTTTTTTTTCCCTCTATCTCCTGCTACAGAACTAATTCCTATAATTGTTTTTAATATTTGTTGTGATTGATACGCTTCTAATGATCTTTCTATAAATTCTAAAGGAGATAAATAATTTATTTTTATTATTTTTTTAAATTCCTTTTCATCTTTTTGTAAAAATCCAGAAGCAACCAAAATAACTTCAGGAGATTTAGTATTTTTCTCAAAAAACATATCTATTTGACTTTTTTCAAGGATATCTACAGAGGTAATTTTACAGTTCACTTTATATAAATTTATTATTTCTTCCTTTTTAATATTTAGTTGTTCTATATTCCTAGAGACCAAATGAATATCATATTTATTTTTAGCAAACATTTTAGCTGTGGCATAGCCAATGTCTGAATTTCCACCTATTATTAAAATTAAGCTCATTTTAAAGCCCAAGCCTTTTTGATTGAAAAGATTTAATTATATCACGAGGATTGTATCTATTCTTTATTTCTTTAAATTTATTCAATTTCTTATATGTATTTTCAAAATATTTTTTTGACATAAAAGAATCTTTTGCTAGATAAACCTTAGTGTTATACATTGCTAACAATAATTCAAATTCTTCATAAATATTTTTTAAATCATTATTCATTTTTAAATCTAAGGTTAATGTATACCCCTTAGATGGAAATGATAGATAGTTCTTATTACCAGGACCCAATTCTTTCAAAGTACTTAAAAAAGAAAATTGTTTTTTATCTTGAAAAAACTTTAATATTTTACATATAATTTCTTCAAAATTATTTTCAGTAATTAAAATTTGAATCTGGATAAATCCATCTTTGCCATATAAATTATTCCAACTACCTAAGCTGTCTAGGGGGTAAAAAAAACTATCTAAACTTTGCTCTATTTTTTTATTATTTTTATGAAAAAAATAATAAAATTTATTAAATAATTTGATAACAAATTTATTTAATAAAAAGCCAGGAAATATTTTTGGTATCGAAAATTTTATTTTTTCTAGAAAACTTAGATCTCCTTTATCCGAATGATTTCCTATAAAAATAATTGATCTACCCATGCTTTCATTTTTTGCAAGTGCATCAATCCAAGCTACCAAATATTTATTTTCATTAAATTTTTTAAAACTTTTGATAGTCTCTTCTAAATTTTTTGTTTTTATTATTTTTGTTTTTATTATTTTTGATTTAATTTGTAATAATTTAATTTTAGCCGATATAATGATTCCTGTTAACCCCATTCCCCCACAAGTAGCATGAAAAAGTTCTGAATTTTCTTCTTTACTACAATTATATAAAATGCCCTCAGATGTAATAATTTTAAATGAAAAAACATAATCACAAAAACTTCCATCCAAATGATGGTTTTTGCCGTGCACATCACTTGCAATAGCACCTCCAATAGTTACAAATTTAGAACCTGGGGTGACATTAAAAAACCACCCTTTATTGACAATTAATTTTAAAATTTCATTTAATGAGTAGTTTGCACTGCATTCTAAAGTTCCTAAGTTGTCATCTAATTTATTAAATTTTTCATAATTCTTTAGAGAAATGACATTATGATCCAATGAGCTATCACCATAGCTCCTACCCAAACCTCTTGCTATAGAATTTAAAATTATATTATTTTTATATAAATTAACAATATCCTCACTATCTCTTGGTAGGTGGATGTTTGAATCAATATTTATATTATTACCCCAACCACTTAGATTTTCTGTATGATCCATTATAATTTATTTACTTACTAAATAAGTATAGAAATCTTTTTTGTAAGATTATTTTTAACATTTTTAAAGCTGTTGCTCCAGATTTTATATAAGTTCCAGACAATTTTGATATACCCAAACTTCTTGGATAATAGTTAACTGGAATTTCGATTACTCTAAACCCCTTATTAATAAATTCAATCGTTAATTCAGGAGCAAAAGCTGCATTAACTGAAACTATATTTTTTTCAATCTTGTTATATTTTGTCCTCCAAAAAGCTCTATAGGTACAACCAACATCTGATAAGAGTGTTTTATTTCCAGGCCACAATATCGAAATAAAATTAGCAAAAAGTTTGTTAAAAAAAATTCTTGGTCTATCCATATTTGCTTTATATTGGATATAAGATGGGTTGGTTCTAGTCCCTTGCACTACATCATTATCCATAAGGCAATTTAATAATTTACTTAAGTCAGAGCTTCTGAATGTCCCATCAGCCTCAGCAAGAACTATAATATCAGCATTGGAATGTTTTATTCCAGATCTTATCGCATCACCGTAACCCAAATAATTACCAGATATAACCTTAGCACCATTATCTTTAGCTATCATTTCAGTTTTATCTTTAGCAATTTTATTTGCTATAATAACATTGTTAACTTCTTTTTTAAAATCATTAACTACAAAAGCCATATTAGCTTCTTCAAGATATGCTGGAATTATAATATCAACTGTAAATTTTTTATTTTTTCTGATTCTTTTTTCAAGTTCATAAATATCAACTCTTGTATTTATGTTGGAATAAATATTATTTAATTTATGATATTTAGAAATTAAAGATTTATTAAGTAAAGAAAATAAGGGTGTTTTTATATTGTTATCTAAATTTCTAACTATAAGGTTAGTAAAATCTTTATCCATACAAATTAAACCTGTGCCAAAAAAATTAGAGATAATTTTTTTACTTTTTTCAATAGAATTTGTAATAATTCCGTCATTTTCATCTAAAGTTACTGCGTAATTTTTTAAGTATTCATCTGGAAAATTAAGTTCTTTTATAGCAACAAGGGTAGTAAAATTTTTACTAGATATGGCACTACAGAAATCTTTAAAATCATTTTCATCATAATATTCATCAACTAAAGTTAAGAGAATTTTTTCATCTTTATCTATAATTTCATCAATTTTTTTAATGGCTAGTAATAATTCTAAACCTTTTTGATTACTTATTTTATCATTGAAAATTAATTCTACATTATCAAATTCTTGAATGCTTTCTTTAAAAAAGCTTTCAAATTTTGTTATAACTACGTAAATTTTTTTAGGTTTTAAATTTTTTTTTATTAAACGAATATGTCTTTTTAAAAGTTGTTCATTATTTATTTCGATAAATGCTTTTATATTCTCTTTTTGTCCTAGCTTAATTCTATTACCCCTTCCACCAGCTAAAATAAAAGCTTTATCAATTTTTTTTAAAATTTTAGTCATTTTGAAATTTAATAATTAATGGTTTATATTTATATCCAAGTTTTTAAAGTAATTTATTTGATATTTCAGTTGCTAACCTTAAACTCATTTGAATTATGGTATAAGTTGGATTGGCATATCCACCAGATACAAAATTAGAACTTCCAAGAACATATAAATTTTTGTTATTATGAAGTTTTAAATTTTTATCAACTACAGAAGTTTTTGAATTGTCCCCCATTCTTGTACCGCCTATATGATGATTTACACCAAGACTTTCATATCTTTCAAGATTATCAATCTCTTCTTTAATTGCAATTCTTCCTGATTCTGTTTTTCTACAAAAATTTCCAAAACTTTCTAAGATAATTTTAGCATTTTTAATTGAACTTTTTGATTGAAAATAAAATAGCTTAGTTATTGGAACATTTAGACTATCTTGCAAGTTTGGATGAAGTGTAATTCGGTTAGTTATTTTAGGCTCTTCTTCTATTTGAAGAAAAATATTGCCACATTTTAAATCTTTTTTAAAAACTTTTCTTGCAATTTTCTTGCCTAGTTCTGGAGCAACACAAAGCAGATCTTTAATTATTTCTTTATGAATTTTTTCATCTTCAATCGCATTCATATAAAGAGCGCCTCCTAAAATATTTTTTTCTTCCCTTATATTTTTGGTAGTTGCAACATGTATTGGACCTTCATAATTAATATAACTCTTCTTAAGTATTTTTTTAAATTTATTTTTTTTTATAACCCCAACACCACCTAACATCCATGGATGGCACATCCAATATTTTCCTATAGGTAAATTACCATCAACAAAAGCAATATTTTTTTCTTTCGTCCATAATAAAATTCTAGAGTTTTCTATTCCACCACAAGCAAGAATAAAATATTTTGACTTTATCTTGTATTTTTTTTTGTTTGTATAACAAACTGCGTAGTGAGTTGTATTATCGTCCCCCTCAAAGTGTGTAACTTGAGTATTTAAAATTAATTTAATATAATTTGATTTTTCAATTTGATTTCTAAATTTTTTTGCAAACCTTACATTTGAATATTGAAATTCAATTTGTTCAAAATAACTGTCTAACTCAGCATTTCTAAATTCATTCTTTATTCCAAGTACCTCACAAGCTTGACTTGAATATTTATCTAAATCTGTTTTATTAATGTTCCAATTACTAAAATTATAAGACTCTAAAGGTTTACACCAACCACCCCAATGACCGGTTGTTCCACCAAATTGCCTAAGTCTATTATGAGATAGATTAGATATTTTATCTCCTATAACTTCTCCCTTATAGCTCTTTTGTGATTCATGATCATATTTTGCACCACCAGCCTCTATTATTAAGCAATTAATTTTTTTCTTTTCAAGTTCAAGAGCCAGTGTAATAGCAGAAGGCCCACTGCCAATTATAATAACCGGTATATCTGATAAATTTGATTCTTCTAAATTATTGATAATCATTAATCTTTTTGATTTAGGTACCAAACAAAACCATTAATCCTTTTTTTGAATGATTTAGATTTTTTATTCCTTGTTTCAAAAGCAAAACTCTTTGTTGTGATTATTGTTAATAATAAATTTATAATTGAAAATTTTAATAACGATCTTCTTATTCTGTTCATTTCTAATTTTTAAGTATTTTTTGATAAATTTTCATCTTTTTTTTCTTCGTGTAAATAATACAATAGTGAAAACATAATCCAAAGACTCGAACCACTAAAAGTTGAAAACATACTACCACTTGGAAGCAGCGGTAACAAGTAGGTTACAATGTATAATGAAATTGAAAATTTAAATATTTCAATATTTTTATATGCATTAAATAGATTTTTAAATGTATAATTCAATAAAATGCCTAAAATTAAAATATAACCTATTATTCCTTGCTCAGATAATAGATCAAAATGAATTTGATGTGGGTGTGTTGAACACCTCATATTGCTATATTTTTTGTCTTTTACAAAATATTTTTTTCTGTGACATTCCCATCTAAAATTTTTGCTGCCAACGCCTATCAATGGGTTGTCTTTAAAAATTTTCCATGCCACATCGTAGTGTGTAAAATATATGATATTTTCAAATAAATCTTTACTATTCTCGTTATTAGATACAAGTATTCTTGAAAAAAATTCTGTTTGTTTAAATCTAATGTCGTCATTAAAATTAAATAATAAAATTAATCCAAAAAAAACAGCTAATATAGATTTTTTTTTGTTAATAAAAAATTTATCTTTTGGGATGAATGTAAGCAAAATAGAAAAAACTATAAATGCTTTAATAAAGTTTGATCTCTCACCTGAAATAAATATTGAAATTGGCAATAATACAATCAAGATATTAAATAATATTTTATAAATTATTTTTGGATTTTTTTGATCAATGAAATAAGTTGATACTATTAAACCAAACGTAAGCAAAAAAGCTCCAACCACCATTTCGTCTTTAAAAAAGCTTATAATTCGATTATGATTTGGACTTATAAAACCAAAAATATTATGACCAAATATTTTTTCAAAAAAAACATCAAAAATTGTAATAATGACAATTATAGACCAAATTTTGATTATAAAATCTAATTTTATTTTAAGTTTGTGTATTAGTGAAAAAGAAAAAACCAATATAACGTATTTAATAAACCCAAGTGATCTATATAGGCTTTCATAAATATATTGATGATCAAATTTAAAAATTATTGAATAAATTGAGCTAAAAACAAGATATATTTGAATTAATATAAGTGATTTGAATAATTTAGTTTTAGTCCACTTCCAATCATTAAACAAAACTGAATATAATATTAGTGATAGATCAATTAAAATTATGTTAATATTTATGGCTAGGTTTCCTAAAATTATAGATACAGGTAATAAGCTAAAAAATAATATAACAAAAAAGTTTAAAAAATACTGATTATGATTAGAAGAATTCATGAAATTCATTTACACATACAGTTAATTTACTTTTAGCCATGATACAAATCATTAATCTACTTTTTTATTATTTTCTGTGTATTTTTTCATTAGTTGGTTATGGAATGATTTTTAATATTGGAAAAAAAAATTTACATCGATTAGATTTTGGTCTTTTAGGTTTAACAGGAGTTTTGATACTCATATTTTTATCATACTTAACTAATTTCTTTTTCAAACATAATTATATTCATAATTCAATTATTATTTTAGTAGGATTAAGCATATTTATTTATAATATTGTCAAACATTTTAAAAGAATAAAAATTAATTTTTATTCTTTAGTAATAATATTTTCCATACTGTTTATAGGCTTGATAATGTATAAAAATCATGATGATTTTTTTTATTATCATTTCCAATATACTTTATCTTTAGTTGAATTTAAAAAAATTTTTGGTCTTGGAATATTAGAGCATGGATACAGAACTCCATCAGCAATATTTTACTTAAATTCACTATTTTATCTACCTGGTATTAAATTTTATCTTTTGAACAGTGGAGCTATTTTTATTTTTGGGTTTAGTAATATTTTTTTAATTAACAAAACTTTAAATCGTTTTCATAATAAAAATTATGACTCTATATTTTTCTTATCAATTTTAGCTTTTATATATATTAATACTGCATTTTATAGAATTGCAGAACATGGAACAGATAGATCTTCACTGATTTTAATTTTTATTTTTGCAATCATTTATTTAGAAAGTATAAGTTTTAAAAATAAACAATACGATCATGACTTAAAAAATTATTATGAAAAAATGATCATAATAATTACTTTGATTATTTCATTTAAAAGTTTTTATTTAATCTATGGTTTGTTTATTTTTATTTGGATGTATGAGCAAAAAAATTTCTCATCAATTAAACAATTAATAAATATAATTTTTAAAAATAATTTTACTTATCTTTGTTTTTTTTCTATTTTTGCTGTTATTTTCACAACATTTTCTAATACAGGATGTTTAGTTTATCCTTTATCATTCACATGTTTTGAAAACTTTTCTTGGTCTTTGCCAACTAGTCAAGTAGAGCAAATGAAATCCTGGTATGAGCTTTGGTCTAAATCTGGTGCAGATCCTAATAATAGAGTATCTAATCCTGAGGTATATATACAAGGCTTAAATTGGTTGAGCCATTGGGTAAAAAACTATTTTTTTACTAAAGTATCTGATTTTTTATTTGTATTGTTTTTAATATCATTTATTTGCATTTTTTATTTGAGACCATCAAAAAGAAAAATAATTAAAAAAAATAAGATTAATTTTAAACTCTTTTATTTTATGATTATTTTCTTTACATTAGAATGGTTTTATAACCATCCAGCTTTAAGATATGGAGGTTATACTTTAATTGCCTTATTAGTATTTATTCCAATCAGCATCTACTTATCAAAATTTACTTATGATTCTAATAAATTAAAGAAAAAAATAGTTATTCTATTTTTATTATCTTTATCTATATATATGGTGAAAAATTATAATAGAATTTTATTTGAATCTGAAAAATATAACTTTAAACCACTTACTAATCCATATTTTTATATTAATAGTGATGGTTTTAAATTTGGCCTCTATTTAAAGAGTATACAAAATAAATTTTATCCTAACAATACCTATAAATTTATTATACTTAACAAGGAAATTATTAATAAACTTGAAGATAAAGATTAATAGTAAAAATCTAACATTTATAAAATATAAATTATGAAAAATATTATTGTAGTTACTGGTGGAGCTGGATTTGTAGGTTCAAATTTAATTAGATTCTTTCTAAATAAAACAAAATTTAAGATGATTAGTGTTGATAATTATTCATCAGGTAAAATTAGTAATCACATAAACCATAAGAGGGTTGAATATATTTCAGGAAATACAAAAAATATTCGAAAAATTTTATCTTCTAAAAAAAATAAAATTCATTCAGTTTTTCATTTTGGAGAGTTTGCAAGAATTTATCAAAGTTTTCTCAAAATGGAAGAATGTATAAACTCTAATTCAGAAGGATCAAATGCAGTATTTAATTTTTGTTTTTCAAATAATATAAAGCTTGTTTATTCAGCTACATCTGCCGCTATTGGAAATAATGGAAAAGATAGAAGTTTATCCCCGTATGCATTTACTAAATCAAAAAATCTTGAATTTTTAGAAAATTTAAAAAAATGGTTTAAATTTAAATTTGAAGTTATATATTTTTATAATGTCTATGGACCTAATCAAATATCTACTGGCAGTATGGCTACCGTAATAGGAATATTTGAAAACCTTTATAAAAAGAAAAAATTATTAACCGTAGTTAAGCCAGGTTCACAATCTAGAAGATTTACCCATATTGATGACACCATAAAAGCATGTTATTTTGTTTGGAAGAAAAATAAATGTCGACACTACATTATATCAAACAAAGAAAGCTATACTATCCTTGAAGTTGCAAAATTATTTAAATCAAAAATTAAGAAACTTTCACCTCGAAGAGGTGAGAGATATAAATCAGCTTTAACAGATATGAATTTATCAAATCGAATTCATAAAATTTATGGTAAGATTAGACTTAAAGATTACATAGCAAATATTATTAAAAGCTCTTAAAATGACAATAATTTGTTGTTTACAATATAAATAATTTAGGTATAACACTCGAGCCGGTGATTATTGCGAAGGGGTAATACCCGATCCCATTCCGAACTCGGAAGTCAAGCCCTTCAGCGCCAATGGTACTTTGTCTTAAGGCACGGAAGAG
>MDTF01008112.1_pt1 | contig 15220 bp, 16 predicted proteins | sample 811191 | NCBI WGS metagenome assembly MDTF01 (sample SAMN05326649, study PRJNA326480) | marine metagenome | isolation source: seawater | place: Southern Ocean | collected 2011
AACCCAAGTATTAAAAAATTCTTTCAAAAAGCCAAAAGTTTTTGGAAAAAATAAAAGACTAATTAACCAAAAAAGGTTAATCTTTGCATAGATGAAAAAAATTAATTTAGCAATCTCTGGCTGTCTTGGAAGGATGGGTCAACAGCTTATTAAATCTTCTAAATCTAATAAAAACTTTAAATTAGTAACTCTCACAGAAAATAAACCTAACAATAAAAAAATAGCTGGCATTAGCCTTAACTTAAATACAGAGTTGGCTTTTAAAAAAACTGATGTAATAGTAGATTTTACAGTTCCAAAATGCACACTCGAGATCCTCAAAATAGCATCAAAACTGAAAAAAAGAGTAGTTATTGGAACAACTGGATTCACTCAAAAAGATGAAGCTTTAATTAAAAAATTTTCAAAAAAGATTCCTATTTTAAAAGCTGGCAATATGAGTTTAGGTGTTAATTTATTGATGTACTTAACAGAAATAGCTTCAAAATCGCTAAATGAGGAATATTTAAGCAAAATATTTGAAGTTCATCATAAGCACAAAAAAGATTATCCCTCAGGAACTGCCTTAATGCTTGGAAAAGGTATTGCTAATGGAAAAAATAAGAATCTTTATAATTTAATTGGTAAAAAATTTTTAAATAAAAAGTCTTTTCCTTATGGAAAAAAAATTAATTTTAACTCAGTTAGAAAAGGCGAAATTATCGGAGAACATGAAGTGGCCTTTTCTAGTGGTAAAGAGATAATAAGATTAAATCATGAGGCATTTGATAGAACTCTGTACTCAGATGGTGCTTTAACTGCTGCAAAATGGTTAATAAATAAAAAACCTGGACTGTATTCAATGAGAGACTTATTGAGTTTTGAATAATGAATGAAAAAACAAAAGCACAAAAAATACTTAAAATTTTAAATAAGATTTATCCCACAGTACCTATTCCTCTAGATCATAGAAACAAATTCACTCTTTTAATGTCGGTTCTTTTATCAGCACAGTGTACTGATTTAAATGTTAACAATGTAACTAGAAATATATATCCAAAATATTATAAGCCTGAACACTTTGTAAAGTTGGGAAGAGGCAAAATTGAAAAATTGATAAAGAGCATCGGCATATTTAGAGTTAAAGCCAAAAGTATTTACTTAATGTCAAAACAACTATTAGAAAAGCATGCTGGCAAAGTGCCTAAGAGCTTTGAGGAGTTAGAAAAACTACCTGGTGTTGGCCATAAAACAGCAAGTGTAGTCATGTCTCAGGGTTTTGGTGTGCCTGCATTTGCAGTAGATACTCATATACATAGACTTTCCCAAAGATGGGGATTAACAAATGGTAACAATGTTATTCAAACAGAGAAAGATCTAAAAAGATTGTTTCCTGAAAAAACATGGTGCAAATTACACTTACAGATAATTTATTATGGAAGAGAATTTTGTAAAGCAAGAGAATGCTATGGTTTGACTTGTAAAATATGTACGACTTGTTATCCTAAAAGAAAAAATCCAATTAAAATTAAAAAAGCTTAATATGAAAATACTAGGAATAGGTAATGCAATTGTTGATGTTATATGTAAAGTTAATAATGAATATTTAGCAGAAAATGGATTAACAAAAAGTACCATGAAACTGGTAGATGAAGATACGTTCAAAAAACTTTTGTCCACTCTAAAAATTGAAGAAACTGTATCTGGTGGGTCTGTTGCAAACTCTATTGTTGGACTATCTCAATTGGGAAATAATGTTGGATTTATTGGTAAAATTAATGCTGATGATCTTGGTCAAAAATATGAGGAAGGCTTAATTAAAGAAAAAGTAGAATACTTTTATAATAAAAAAAAAGAAATCTCACCTACAGGAACGTGTTTAATCCTAATTACACCTGACGCAGAAAGAACAATGGTAACCTTCTTAGGTATTGCAGGGAAAATTAATGAAAAAGATATTAATGAAGAGGCTGTGAAAGTTAGTGAAATGATATTTCTAGAGGGGTACTTGTGGGATGAGGGGGGACCTAAATTAGCATTCGATAAAGCAATGTTGCTTGCAAATAAAACTGCTATGTCTTTATCGGATCAATTTTGTGTTGAAAGGCACAAAGATAACTTTATTGATTTGGTTAAAAATCAACTTGATATAATTTTTGCCAATGAACAGGAAATTAAGTCTTTGATCAATGCAAAAAATTTTGAAGAAGTTATTACGTTTGGAAAACAGTTAGGTAAATCTTTAATTGTTACACGTGGTGCAATTGGCAGTATTGGCATAACAAAAGATGAGGTTATTGAGTTTAAAAGTAAAAAAGATCTTGATATAGTTGATTTAACTGGAGCAGGTGACTTGTTTGCAGCTGGATATCTCCATGGCTATATAAATAATTTTTCGATGAAAGAAAGTCTTGAAAAGGGTACCGAAATGTCATCAAAGATAATTCAGAAAATTGGTGCTAGATTAAATTAGTAACTATTTTAAGTAATAAAATAACCTTCTTTATCACTTAAAATAAAAATTTCATCACTAAATTTGTGATTTATTTTTTTTCTAAGTCTATAAATATGTGTTTCAACTGTATGAGTTTCCATTTCAGCTGAATATCCCCATATATTTTTTTGTAAATCTAAAATGTTGTGTTTTTTTTTATTAGAGTTCAAATATAGAATAATTTCTATTTCTTTTTCAGTTAGTTTTATAATCAAATTATTCTTAGAAAGAAATTTAGAGTTAAGGTTAAGACCATAGCCATTGATATTAACATTAGATTGGTAATTAAATTTTATTTGTAATAATTGTATATTAATAGATTCTACTAATTCATTTAATGATATGGGCAAATCTTTAAGATAAAAAAAATTTTTTTTATTTACAGAAATTTTTTGTTTAGAGTTTGATATTATTAAAGAATTTTTTAAATCTACGTGATTATCTTTAATAAAATTAATTTTATTATCATATTTTACAATTTTAAAAGACAGATTTTCTTTAATCTCATCTAAAATTTCATATAATAAGTTAAAATTAACAATAAAAATATTTTGTTTGATCATTTTTAATTAGTTTATGATAATTCATGTAAAAAATAAAAACACTCTTATTGTCGATGATTTTATTTTTAAATGCTCTATTGGGAGAAATGGTATAAATGCAAATAAGAAAGAGGGTGATTTTTCAACGCCTAAGGGTCTTTTTGAATTAAAAAAGTTATATTATAGAAAAGATAGAGTTGGCGTGCCTACAAGTAAAATAAAAAAAAAAGTTATAAAAAAAGATATGGCTTGGTGTGATGATCCGGATCATCAAAGATATAACGAAGAAATACAAGTGTTTAATAAAAAAAACAAAGAACAATTTTATAGAAAAGATCATAAATATGATTATGTGATAACAATTAATCATAACGATAAAAAAGTTCCTTTTAAGGGAAGTGCTATTTTTATACATTTAACAGAAAATTATGTGCCGACTGCAGGATGCATAACCCTTAAGAGAAAAGATTTTGAAATTTTATTAAGTTTAATTAGCGAAAAAACTAAACTTCAAATTGGCTAAGATCTTTCTCCAAAAATTTTAGACCCTATTCTTAAAAATGTAGCTCCATTTTCTGCAGCTTCAATATAATCATTTGACATCCCCATGCTTAATTCTTTTTGATTAATTTTTTCTAATAATCCTTTCATCATGGTAAAATAATTCAAGGATAAATCTTCTTTAGGTGGCAAACACATCAAACCAATAATATCTAATCCAAAATCAAAAATGCACTTTTTATAAAAATACTCTACTTGATCTATATCAATTCCAGATTTTTGACTTTCTTTCCCTATATTAATTTGAATAAAAATTTTTGGTTTTTTATTTATTTTTTGTTGTTCGTTTGAAATTTTTTCAGCTAATTTTAAATTGTCTAGAGAATGTATATAATCAAAAAGTGGTACAGCATATTTGACCTTATTGGACTGAAGCTTGCCAATCATATGAAGTTTTATATTTAAAAAATCTTGTTTTATATCGGCCCATTTTTCAAGAGATTCCTGGATTTTATTTTCTCCAAAGTGTTCGTGGCCATGATTTATTAAGGGATAAATATCTTTTATGGGAAAAGTTTTACTAACAGCAATAATATTTGGTTGAGTTAAATTTTTAATTTTATTTTTTAATTTATTTTGTATTAAATTTAGATTATTAACAGAGTTTATCATATGTATTCAATGGAACTATATTATTTTATCAGTGATTTTAACAAAAGTGAATTGTTAACAATAGATAAGAAAATAAACATAATATACAGAAACTACAAAAAACCAACAGACGTAGAGATGTTAAAGAAAATTTTACAAACATGTAGAAAAGCAGGTAAAAAACTGTTTCTTTCAAATAATATGGAGCTTGCACTAAAGCTAAAATTAGATGGAGCTTATATACCTTCATTTAACAAATCAAAAAAAATGAGATTTAAATTTAAGAATGGTTTCAGAATTCTTGGATCAGCACACAATTTAAAGGAAATTAGAATTAAAGAAAGACAAGGTGTTGACACTATTTTTTTGTCCCCTATTTTTAAAAATTTGAAGATGACCAAAGACCTTGGTATAAATAAATTTAATCTACTATCAAATCTAACCAATAAAAAAATAATTGCCTTAGGTGGAGTTAATACAAAAAATATTAATAAATTAAAAATAGTTAATTGTCATGGTTTTGCTGGCATTACTTATTTTAAAGATAATAAACAAGTTTATGGTATTAGAAAATAAAACTTTAAAAAATAAAATTTCAATTCTTATTAATTATTATAACGTTAAAGATTATAATGCATTCATAGAGGGTGCCAATAGACTACTAAAAAAAAATCCAAATATCGATATTTTGTGGAATATTTTAGGTTTGACCTATCAAAACCGTAAAGATTATGGTGAAGCAGAAAAAAAATTTCTATGGGCCTTACAAGTAAATCCCAAAAATGTAAGTGCCACTAATAACCTAGGTAATAATTATAAATATATAAATAATTTTGAGAAAGCAGAAGAATATTTTCAGAAAGCACTGAAGGATGAACCAAATTATATAAGTGCACTAGTGAATTATGGAAATTTAAAGTTTGAACTTAATAAATTTGAAGATTCTTTAAATCTTTTAAATAGAGCTTTAGCAATGAATAATAAAATTATTTTGATACATATGAATCTATCTTTAGTTTACCAAGCATTAGGCGATTTTGAAAAAGCCATTAATCATTTAAAAATAATTAACAATCTAGACCCTAGTTTTACAAGGGCTGATAAAATGATGAGTGCACTCCTAAATTATAGTAATGAAGATGAGCATTTTGAGTCAATGCAAAACAAAATTCAATCTTTTGATTTAAACAATGATCAAAAAATTCCACTCTATTTTGCGTTATCAAAAGCATTTGAAGATAAGGGTAAATTTTCAAAATCCACTGAGTGTTTTGAGAAAGGAAATAGATTGAAAAGAGAAAAATCAAGTTACTCTATCGATAAAGATAGGATATTGTTCAAGAATATTAAGGAGTTATTTACAAATATTAATTTTAAAGGGCTAGACATTGCCCCTTCTTTTAAAAAAGTTATATTTATATTGGGAATGCCAAGGTCTGGCACAACTTTAGTAGAACAAATTATTTCATCACATAAAGATGTTTTTGGTGCAGGAGAACTAAACTACTTAAGCAAATTAGTTTATAAGTATCTTTTTGATCCCAAAAATACAAATTTTTTGACTGATAAAATTGACTCTATGAATTTAAATTTAGATATTATTCAAAAAGAATACTTTAAGTGTTTAAATAATTTTAATTTCAAAGAAAGTTTTGTCACTGATAAAGCTTTATTAAACTTTCAATGGATTGGTTTTATCAAGATTTTATTTCCTAATTCAAAGATTATCAGTTGCACTCGAGACCCAAAAGAAAATTGTTTATCAATTTATAAAAATCTTTTTGAGCATGAGGGCCCTTGGTGCTATGATAAGAAAGAGCTTTCTGAATTTTATAAGCTGTACTTAAACTTAATGGAATTTTGGGAAACTAAATACCCTAATACAATATATAACATCAAATATGAGAATCTCGTACTTAATCCTAACGATGAAATAATAAAATTAATTGATTATTTAGGAATTGGTTGGGACGAAAATTGTCTGAAATTCTACGAAAATAAAAATGCAATTAAAACACTTAGTGTTAATCAAGCTAGAAAAAAAATTTATTCTTCATCTTTAAACTTATATAAAGATTATAAACCTTTTTTAAAAGAGTTTTCAGATTATCTCGAGTAAAAAAAAGGCCCCATTGTTACATGGGGCCGTTTTTATAATTTAGTTTAGTTAACTAATTAGAATGCAAGCAATAAACTTACTTCAGTTATAGTTTCATCTTTTGAACCAGCTTTTCCACCTTTATTAGAAATGTCAGCTGTAAGAACTCTTAGAGCTGCAGATCCCATAGTGTATGATGCACCAAAACCACTAGTCTTTTCATCACTAGTTGTTGTCGAATCATCAAAGTCAGTTTCCATTTCGTTATAAGAAACTGCAATGTTTTCATTTATAGCAAATGAAACACCGTAAAGAGTAGTATCAGTAGCAATTGCATTTGCTGATCCACCTCTTCCTTCTGACATTTGGTAACCAACTGTAGCACCACCGAATGCATACGTTACAAAACCAGTAGAGTATGAAGCGTCACTACCTGCTGTGTATGAGTTATCTTCATTACCATGACCGATACCAACATTTACGCCATCAGACGGAGATCCAGTTAAAGCCCAGTTGTAACCACCATTTACCGTAGTGCCTGCGCCTGTAGCTCCACCATCTCCACTGTTTCCAGTACCTTGACCTGGATCAATTTCTACAGACAATGTGTAACCCATAAGTGTATTTTTATAACCAAATACATTTGAGTTAGTTCCACCTCTAGCTCTTAAACTAGTAGTACCACCAACATAAGTCCAAATTTCTTCGTACGCATATGGCATTTTATCATCAATAGTATCAACACCAAACTCACCAACACCTTGGTCAAATCCAACTGTTCCCATATCACCCATGTCTAACATTAGTGAAGCAGAAGCAAAAGTTTCGCTTGTAGTTGTGCTAGCTTGACCTTGGTCACCTAGTACTGCTGTATAAGTAGCAGTTCCTAAACCATTTACATCTCCAGAACCACTGAAAGTAATCGCATTACCCATACCAAATGGGTTACCAGTACTTGCTAGTTCTTTTGACATATAAGTTACTTCAGTTTTTCCAGATACCGCAAGTTCAACAGCGTTAGCTGAAACCATTGCAAGAGATCCAGCTAAAGCTGAAAGACCTATTTTTTTAATATTCATAATTTTCTCCTTTGTTTTCATTAATTAATTAATTATGAGATTAGATATTTAGCAAATTTTATTAAAATATAGTTGTTTAATGTCCTTTTTATTCTTTTTTTTTATTAATTGTTGTAATTTTGTCACTATTTTTTCTTTTAAAGCTTTAATTAGTAACAAAATTCGTATTTTTTTCTGATATTTAGGTTATTAAAGGCTTCTATGAAAAATATTTCTACCTTTAAAGTTTTAAAAAAAACTTGCTCAATTTTATTAACTTTTTTCTTTTTATATCTTAATTCGTGTGGACTTTATAGGCCCGTAGATGCAAGAAAAATTCCACCTAATGCATCAGATAGAGTTAAGCAAAATCAAGAGCAAGGAAAAGGTATTAGTTTTGGTAACTTAATGAAAAAAGGTGGTGGAGATTTTCAGTTTGCTAGCTCAAATGCAATGTGGAGAGCTACGATTGATATTTTAGATTTTGTTCCTTTAACTAATGTGGATTATGGTGGTGGTATAATTGTTACTGATTGGTACAAAGAATCCAATTCTGAAAAAGATTCTATAAAACTGATGGTTCAATTTTTAACAAATGAAATTAGAGCAGACGGGATAAAAGTTAATATTTATAAAAAGAAATGTCTTTCGTTTGAAAATTGCAAGACTATAGTTTTAAATTCTAGCCTAAATGATGAAATAAAATTAGCTATTCTTAAAAAAGCTGCTTTATTAGAAAAAGCTGGTCTAAAGAAAAAGAAATAATCTTTTTAGTAATTATAGTTTAATAAATAATTAATAATGGATAGATATAATTTTAAATCTACAGAAGAGAAGTGGCAAAAATACTGGGAAACTACTAATTTTTTTTCAACCAAAGTAGATAGCTCCAAAGAAAAATTTTATTGTTTAGAAATGTTCCCTTATCCCTCTGGAAAAATTCATATGGGTCACGTGAGAAATTATACAATTGGTGATGTTCTTGCACGGTATAAATCTCTAAAAGGTTTTAATGTTTTGCACCCAATGGGCTGGGACTCTTTTGGTATGCCAGCAGAAAATGCAGCACGACAGAATAATTTAGATCCAAAATCCTGGACAGAACAAAATATATCGATTATGAAAAAGCAGCTTAAGAAGCTTGGCCTTTCTATTGATTGGGAAAAAGAAATTTCTACGTGCTCAGCTAATTATTATAAACATCAACAAAAACTTTTCTTAGATTTATATGATAAAGGTTTGGTTTATAGAAAAGAAAATTATGTTAACTGGGACCCTGTTGATCAAACTGTTTTAGCAAACGAACAAGTAATTGATGGTAAGGGTTGGAGATCTGGCGCAATAGTTGAACGAAAAAAACTAAATCAATGGTTTTTTAATATATCAAAATTTTCTGAAGAACTTCTTGTTGGCCTTGATGAATTAAATTTTTGGCCAAATAAAGTTAAGATAATGCAAAAAAATTGGATTGGTAAATCTTTTGGGTGTGAGATTGATTTTAAAATTGACGGAAACTTTGATGTAAAAAGTATTAAATGCTTCACAACAAGACCAGATACTTTATTTGGGTTTTCATTTTTAGCAGTATCTATTGACCATCCAATATCTCAATTTTATGAAAATGATAAAGAATTTATAAAATTTAAAAAAGATTGTGCTAAAACAGGGACTACTGAAGAGTCCATTGCGCAAGCTGAAAAAATTGGCTTTAAAACTAATTTAACTGCCTCAAATCCTTTTGATAATAGTTTAAAAGTTCCTGTTTATTTTGCTAATTTTGTTTTAATGGATTATGGTTTTGGAGCAGTGTTTGGATGCCCAGCCCATGACCAACGAGACCTGGATTTTGCCCTAAAATATAAACTTAAAGTAAAACCAGTGGTTAGACCAATCGATTCAGATGATAGTTTTGAAATAACTGATGAGGCCTACGTTGGGCCAGGCATAATATATAATTCTAAATTTTTGGATAATTTAAAGGCTCCAGATGAATCTATTCTAGAAACTATAAAAATTATTGAAGAAAAAAAATTAGGTAATAAAAAAATTAATTTTAGACTAAAGGATTGGGGGGTATCAAGACAAAGATACTGGGGCTGCCCTATTCCTATAGCTTATAATAAAAATAATGAGATTATTAAAGTTCCACTAAATAAATTACCAATTAAACTTCCTGAAAATATAGATTTAAATACCACCGGTAACCCCCTAGATCATCAAGATGAATGGAAAAAAATATCAATTAATGGTCAAGACTGCACACTGGAAACTGATACCCTTGATACATTTGTAGATTCTTCTTGGTATTTTTTAAGGTTTTGCTCTTCTACAAATAAAGATGTAGGTTTTAACATTGAAGAAGCTAACTATTGGATGCCTGTAGATCAGTATATAGGTGGTGTTGAACATGCAATTTTACACCTTTTGTACTCCAGGTTTTTTTTGAAAGCACTAAATTATCAAAATAACACACTAAAAGTTAATGAGCCATTCAAAGGTTTGTTTACACAAGGAATGGTTTGCCATGAAACTTATAAAGATAAAAATAACAAGTGGTTATCTCCAGAAGAGATTTTTTCTGATGATGGTAAAAATTTTTTTGTTAAAGAAAGATCTTCAGAAAAAGTTTTTGTAGGGCCAGTGGAGTCAATGTCAAAGTCAAAAAAAAATACAATAAATCCAGAAAAAATAATTGAAATTTATGGAGCCGATGCAACAAGATTATTTATTTTATCTGACAGTCCACCAGAAAAAGACATACAATGGTCAGATCAAGGGATTATTGCCTCACACAAGTTTATCCAAAAATTTTGGCTGTTACATAAAAAAATTAAAACAATACTTGCTAAGAAAAATATTTTTGAAAATTTTGATGAGGAATTAGAGGAATATACCAATAAAATGATTAATAAAGTCAATCAAAGTCTGGAGAGGTTTAGTTACAATGTAATAGTTGCTAATTTATATGAAATTTATAATTTTTTAAGTAAGGCTGTTGACGATGGAAAATATAGAAAAAACTTGATTGAAAACTACGAGAAAATTTTAATAGTCATGATGCCAATAGTGCCACATTTAACCTCTGAATGCTTAAAAGAAATTTCAATTAAAGAAAGATATCATTGGCCAGAAGCTGACCCGAATTATCTTCAAAAAAAAGATTGTAATATTGTGATTCAAGTTAATGGAAAAAAAAGAGGCCTTTTTCAAGCAGAAATTGGAATATCCAAAGATGGGGTATTAAGAGAAATTAAAAAAATGGAAGAAATACAAAAATTTGTGAAAAAGAAGGATATTATTAAGAGTATCTATATAAAGGATAAATTAATAAACTTAATTATAAAATAATGATGAATAAAATTTTTTTTTTTTTAATAATTATATCTTTAAATAACTGTGGCTATGAATCACTATACTCCAAAAAAGATTCTTCAAATTTAATATTTGGAAGTATCAATTTAGAAGGTAATAAAAATGTTGGAAGAAAAATTATTCCACTTTTAAATTTAAGTATTCCAAAAGATGCAAGTTCTAAGTATGATTTAGAGCTTATTACCAATAAGAAATTGGGAACAGTTGCAAAAGACAATAATGGAAATATTTCTATTTATAAAACTAGTTTAGAAGTAACTGTAAAACTTTTACAAGGGAAACGAACGATTAAAAAAAAAGTTTTTAGTGAAGATTTTACATATAACAATATAAAGAATAACTTTGATTTATTACAGTATCAAATTGATATAGAAAAAAATCTAATTGACAAAATATCGAATGAAATATTTGTTTTTTTGAAACAAAATAAATGATCTTAAAATCATTTGAATTAAGCAAATTAAAATTAAATAATTATGTCTTTTTTCTTTTCTATGGAATGAATGAAGGTTTGAAAGAAGAGACCATAAAAGATCTGTTTGAAAAAAATTATCCAGATAAAATATATAGGTATGAAGAAAAAGAAATATTAGATAATAAAAATGATTTTTTTAATAGTGTACTTACAAAATCATTTTTTGATAATGAAAAACTCATAATAATAAACAGAGCTAGCGATAAAATCAAGGAAACTATAGAGGAACTATTAGAGAAAAATCCACAAGACGTTCAGATCATATTAAATTGTAAAAATCTTGATAAAAAATCAATACTACGAAAAAAATTTGAGAAAGAAAAAACAATTGTATGTATTCCCTTCTATGAGGATAACAGTCAAACTTTAAACTCAATAATTAGCCAATTTTTTAGACATAAAAAAGTTCCGATTTCTCAACAATTAACAAATATTTTAATAGAAAGAAGCAGAGGTGATAGAAAAAATTTAAAGAACGAGTTGGAAAAAATTGAGAGTTTCTTAATAAACAAAAAGAATATAAATCTTCAAGAAATAATTAAGTTAACAAATCTTGCAGATAATTACGATGTAACTGAGCTTATTGACCATTGTTTGGCCAAAAATACACGGAAGACTGTTAACATTTTGAACGAAAACAATTATTCAGATGAAGATAATATAATAATTATTAGGACCTTATTATCAAAATTAAAAAGACTGGCTAAGATTTATAATTTAGTAGATGAGAAAAGTAATGTAGAAATTGCTATTTCATCATTTAGACCCTCAATTTTTTGGAAAGATAAGCCACTAGTCATACAGCAGATTAAGGCCTGGGGAAAAAGTGAATTAGAAAATCTAATATACAAAACAAATGAGGTCGAGTTTTTAATTAAAAAAAATTCTAGCTCAGGCAAAAATATACTATTTGATTTTATAATTAATAGTTCTAAAAAAATTAATAGTTAGATTTAATAATTTTTATTAATCTATTTAATTGTTCAAGATCTTTATATTCGAGCACCAAAGATCCTGTATTGTTATTTTTATTTTTTATGACAACATTTAGTCCAATTTTTTCTATGATTGAAGATTCTAATTCTTTTAAATTTGAATCTTTTGGTTTTTTAAATGATTGTTTTTTTATTTTAAATATTTTTACAAAATTCTCTGCCTGTCGAACTGAGAGGTTTTTTTCAACTATCTTATTTGCTACAAATTCTGCATTAGTCAAACCAACTATAATCTTTGCATGACCAGGAGAAAGTTTTTTAGTTTCAATTAGTTTTAAAACAGTTTCTGGCAGGCTTAATAATCTTAGACAGTTAGCTATATGACTTCGACTTTTACCTATAAACTTAGCTACTTTTTCTTGATCGTAAGAAAATTCTTCAATCAGTCGCTGATAACCTCGTGCTTCTTCTATTACATTTAAGTCATTTCTTTGAACATTTTCTACAATTGCAAACTCTAAAGACTTTAAGTCATCAATAGTTGTAATAATCACAGGAACTTCATGAAGTCCTGCTTTTTGAGCGGCTAACCATCTTCTCTCTCCTGCAATTATTTCATACTTCGAACTGTCATCACTCGATTTTCTAACAATAATTGGCTGAATAATCCCTCTTTCTTTTATTGAATTTGATAAATCTTGTAAGCTATTTTCATCAAAAGATTTTCTTGGTTGAAATTTATTACTTACCAATTCACTTATAGGTAATTTATTAGTATTAATTTCTGTTTTTGTTTCACCAATTAAGGAAGCCAAGCCTCTACCCAACCCTTTTTTTATTTTAGTTGTATCCATTATTCTTCACCCCCCTGTTATTTGCTCTTGATTGATAAATTCATCTGTAAAACTAAAATACGATTTACTTCCAGGACATAACTTGTCATAAATTAAAACAGGCATGCCATGAGATGGCGCCTCGGATAATCTAACATTTCTTGGTATAATTGTAAGATAGACTTTTTCCTTAAAATAGTCTCTTGCTTCTTTTTCAACTTGGGCTGAAAGCCTGTTTCTCTTGTCATACATTGTCAAAAGAATTCCTCTGATCTTTAATTCAGGATTCAAGCTGACTTTTATTCGCTCTATAGTCTTCATTAGTTGTGTCAAACCCTCTAGAGCAAAGAATTCTGTTTGTAGCGGCACCACGAGTGAGTGAGAAGATACTAAAGCCATAACTGTAAGTAGACTTAATGATGGTGGACAATCTATAAGTATATAATCATATCCTCCTCTAGAATTGTTTAAATAGGCGGTTAATTCACGTTTTAAAATGAATGCCCTCATATTATCATTGGCAGTTTCAACCTCAAGGCCAGACAAATCTACATTAGAGGTTATGATATCCAAATTTTGAAATGCTGTTTTTCTAATTACTTCAGTAATTGATTTTGTTCCATTCAGCACACCGTAAATTGTATCTGTAGAATTTTCTAAATTAGATAAGCCAAGTCCAGTAGTAGCGTTCCCTTGTGGATCCAGATCAATTACTAAAATTTTTTTTTCTTGTTTAGCTAAACCAGCTGCAAGATTAATTACTGTTGTTGTTTTCCCAACTCCACCTTTTTGATTTATTATAGAAATAATTTGCATTTAATTTTTAATTTTTTTTTTAATATTTTTTACATTTAACAAAAATGAATCTTCGTTTGTAATACTTTTTTTTTTTTCGAAGTCAAATTCCCAAATTTTTAAAGTATTTTCTAAAATTTCATTACCATTTTTTCCCATAAACATAATTAAATTTTTATAATTACTAAAATTTTTATGAATCAACTCTAAAACTATAGGCAAAGGTTTGAATGCTCTTGCCATTATAGTGCCGGACTCTAGATTTTGTTTCTCAAAAATATTTTCTTGTATAACTTCTGTATTTAATTTTAGGTCCCTAGACACTTTTCTAAGAAAAGAGCTCTTATGATGACTTTTTTCATATAAATTCACCTTTATCGATTTTTGTAAGTTTTTGATCATAATCGATATGATTATTCCTGGCATGCCTCCACCAGATCCTATATCTGTTATTAGAGGGCTTTTTAAATCAATAAAATCAATAATTTGTGCTGAATCTACTATATGCCGCTCCCTAATAACATCATTTTTAGCAGTTTTTTTACTTATAATATTTATTTCTTCATTTATTTTTTGAATCATGCAAATAAAGCTCTCGAAGTCCGTAAATGTTTCACGTGGAACATTTTTATCTTTTAGTAGTGGATATTTTTTTAAAATTTCATGCATTAAGCTATAAGCTTAATAGACTTTCTTTTTACATGTGACAACAAAATATAAACGGCAGCCGGTGTAATACCGTCTATTCTAAGGGCCTGCCCCATAGTTTTTGGTTTTATTTTTTTGAATTTGGCCTTAACTTCATTTGAAAGACCCGAAAGATTGTTATAATTAACTTCATCTGGAATAATTAAATTTTCGTCTCTTTTAAAGGCCAATATATCCGCCTTCTGCTTTCTAAGATATCCTCTATAATGTGCGTTTATTTCTATCTGCTCATCTATTTTTTTATCAAAAAAGGGTATATCGGGCCAAATTTCTCTGATTTTTCTCATATCAACTCCTTTTTGAGTTAATACTTCATTTGATTTTCTTAAAACACCATCTTTTGCAATTTTTATATTAAATTTTTTAATTTTTGATGGAGATATTGATGATTCAGACATTTTTTGTGTAATTATTTTTAATTTAGATTCTTTATCTTTAAATTTATTCTCTCTTTCTTTTGATATTAATCCAATCTCAATACCCATATTTGTTAATCTTTGATCTGCATTATCAGCTCTTAAACTTAATCTATATTCAGCTCTGGAGGTAAACATTCTGTAAGGTTCTGTAACACCTTTCGTCACTAAATCATCTATCATAACTCCAATGTATGCATCTGATCTATCTAAAATAAAGGGCTCTTCTCTCTTAAAAGATAAAGCGGCATTGATCCCTGCAATTAAGCCTTGAGCTGCAGCTTCCTCATAGCCCGTAGTCCCGTTTATTTGTCCTGCAAGGTATAAATTTTGTATTTTTTTTGTTTCAAGAGTTAAGAATAG
>MDTF01012562.1_pt1 | contig 15212 bp, 14 predicted proteins | sample 811191 | NCBI WGS metagenome assembly MDTF01 (sample SAMN05326649, study PRJNA326480) | marine metagenome | isolation source: seawater | place: Southern Ocean | collected 2011
CTGTGCAACGCCCACACGTAATTGAATACCTTCTTGGCGGCCATGTATTCCAGCGTCGTATCACTAATAGTCGAAAGTTCCTGCCGGGAACGTGAACCCCCTTTTTTGGTTATTGAAGTAGGTAGATAGATTGCCGTAAATCGGCTACGCATTGGCAGGTTTACGTGGTAGTTGGCGTTGGAGATGTGCCATAACGCTAACCCCATCCCTGTCCGAGTTCTGCTGAAAGCCAAGGCTACTTCACTGTTTTTTTGCCAGTTCGTTTTGCACACATTACTGCATGAGTTGCGCTCTTTTGCCGCTGTTTTAAGATGTATCGGCGACATCGCTTTTTGTTTAGAAGGTTGCGGGACGTGAAGTTGTGAGCGATTTTTTCTAACACAACCCCAGTGAGTAATATAAATGTGCTGACGTCGTCGAATTTATCACGTTATAATATTTATAAAATGTGCTGACGATAACGTTACTGTTGCGAAAAACAAGTATTCACAACACAAGTGTTCCTGATACACGGACAGTGACAGTGAATTGGTTGATTCTGTTATGAATGAAATATCGGAACCACATTCTGGAATGAATGAGATTTTGCATCAAGTGGGTGTGTGCACGAGTGATGCACAAAAACACGCTGCCCGATTACCAGGGTTACAAAAGTGGCGAAGTGCTATTGAAGAAATGATACTTCAAAGGGGTGAAGTGGTAGACATTGTAGCCAAGTACAATCGTGAGCAAGCTGCTTTGATATCGTTGATCGACGAGGAAATTGGACTAAACACGGCAAAGGCAGATCTTAACACGCCGTGGAACGATTTGACGGATATAGAGTACTTGTCTGAACGGGGGCAATGGAAACGCACGATGTCACTTTTGAAGGCGGAGCACCCGGTGACCAGGGAAGTGTACAAAGCGGTCCAACATGAACGGAGGAAGAGAAAGAATGCAATCTATTCGAGTGAACGTAGAAAGAAATATAAGAAGGAAAATAGAACGAAGACAGTAGACGCAGTTGCGATTGATGGGGGGCTAGAACACAAATAGATATGTGGGGGAATATAAAATGCGAAGGCGAACAGTAAACATTATCATTCCATGATCACGCGCGAGTTGAACTGTATTTTGTCTTCTCCTGATACACAGGCTATACAGTTATTGTAGAATATATCTGTACCAAGGTTCCATAAGTAATGTTTCAAATGACAAACCACTTTTTTTGGCTAAAACAATAAATGTCGAGCAACCATGTGTAATCTCAGCCGAAGCTACGGTCAGCGTTTTATTCCTGAACAGATGTATGGGTATATAATGCTGCCCGCGGCTGGGAGTATGCATGTACAGCAAGGATGCAAAATCAGGAACTCGATCGGCAGCTTAGGGCAGAAGGAGCGGCAGCACTGCAGTTGGCAGAAAAAGCGGCAGCACAGCAGTTGGATGATGGCTTCGACCCCCTGGTACACGACGTCCATCAATTGACTAAAATTGGCGGTGGAGCCTACGGGACAATCTACAAAGTGGATGAATTCACTGTTGTAAAAGTAACAAAACGTGCAGTCAACAACGAGGAAATGGCCCGGTGGAACGCGAATCTCAAAACTGCAGTTGATACATTGAACGGGTGGTTTTTGCCGTTCACTGGCAAGTATTTCGTCAAAGGAACCAATCTCATGACCGGACAATGGGTGAGGGACGAAGGCACCGGCACCTGTATGCTCTTCATGGACTACCTGAAACCGTATACATTTGCCAGCGTGGGCGAAAAATGTTACACTAACACTGTTGCACGCACGGTGACTCTTGTTGAGTCACTTATAATGAACGGCCTTTATTTTCCTGATTTCAGGGCGGGTAACCTTATGCACCGAACTATGACCGAATACAGCTGTTGCCCAGTATTAATCGATCTAGAGACGTTGCAAACCAAAACCCAATGCACAGACACACTATTGTCTTACAATGTTTTCCAGGTGGGCTGGGATAAAAATGAAAAAAAAAAAAAAAGCAACCCCCTGGGGGCCTTGTTCTACCGCCCGCTCAAAAATTTCGATGGATCCCGCGGCAAGCTTTCAGACGTTGTCAGCGAAGAATTGAATAAGGCGTTTCTAGATTACATCACATGTACCGGTGGGCTTTTCGCGATCTACGAGTTTATCTTCGGCAGTGATGCTGGTATCAAGCTCCGAAAACGGGTGAACTTGGATCGTTATACGATTGGGGACAAGAAGGCTTATACGTGCGACTCTTGGAGCAGCCGGGACGAACTTGCTTTGTCTGTACACCATGTACTGGGTCGAGTCGTTGATGCTATCCCGAACATATCAAACAGTAAATACGGAACATTAATTTACCCGGTGTTTGAGGACATGTGCACGAGGTTTGCTAGTGCCAACCCGGGGGAGAACACAAGACTAACGGGCATGTTTCTTTCGTGCACGGTGATGTTCAATGATTTTGTCACATTGGCGATCGAGCACGAGGCTCGGGTCGTAGAGGCAATGCAGGGTGGGGGGGAGAGAGAGGTACTGATACAGAACATAAAAGCCGGGTTTATTGATAGGGCATGCCGCAGCGCACCCCAGTGAACGCCCCCCATTAAGTACCACTACCAAAAAAAGGTCTTTATCATTCGGGTATCGTATAATACGCTAATTTCAGGTCTTGCATCATCCGCATTGTAGTTTCCAGTGGTGTTAGGGCTGCCGCGGATACAGTCGATGCCTGCTGCCGGGATCTGCTGTTTCGGGACCGCTTGATTGAACGGCCAAAAACGTAAAAGTTCATTAACTCGGGAATACGGGCGAGAAAGGTGTCAATTACCGTGGCGGGCGTATGCACGTACATCTGTTCACTGAAGGCAGGGCAGTTCCAACAAATTACAAACAGTAAATATTGCTTCTGCCAAACGCTGTCTATTTCTATTGTTTTCTTAATAACATCAATAGCTGGGCATGCTGAAAGAACAGGCGCACCGGCAGGCCCGTATACGTCCGAATCAGTTTGCTGTACGAGTACGTATCCAAGAAAACAAGCAAATTGTTCTAAGACAATGTCCATTTTTTCAATCGAGGTGAACAACCCCCATGGCCCTGACATTACTGCTTCTTCAAGTGCCGTATTTGCCGCATGATCACTTACAGGTGACGCAGTTATGGCAGCAGCAATATCGACTGTTTGTGCTGCAAGTGGCGGCATTGGACTCGCTATTTTTACAAGCGTGATCGAAATATCGGAACCAGTGAGTGTGGCAGAAAAGAACGTAGTCGGATGGTTACAACGGTTTGTACATTTATGGACATACATTTCGGTTCAGATGTTCGCAATATTTGCTGGGGGCGCCCCCCCCGGGTTGCGGGTGAGTGCCAGTATTATAACAACAATCTGGTGCCCGTTGGCGTACCACTACATTGAACACGGCGAAGGCAGGCACCGGACGTTTGTAAACATCGGCATGATTGTTACTTATGTGGTTTTAGCGTGTTTAATCGTGGGGTTTGGTAACCCACTGGTACAATTCGATGTTATCAATTGTGCAGTTGCCACTGTCGTATACGCCGGTGTGATGTGGGTGGGGCGGCCACAAGGTTCGCGCACAAGGTTCAGTAAGGGCTTCGAGATGACCGAATACTGTGCAGTACCGACGTTGTCACAGCCGTTGCTTCGATTCTAAATGCCCACGAGTAACCTTTTATTGCAATCAATCCACAATGTCATCAATTCAAGATCAAATGCGCAATAAAAACACAGATAATTACTACAACAATCCCGACACGCAACACAACCCAGGACGAACGGTCATTAGGTTCAATTGGTACAATGTCCCATGCACTGCCAAACAGATTGCATCGATCGACATGCTGATCCAATTTAAGGTTCAACGCCCCCAGGTTCACGCAGTCACTCTCATCCCAGTCGCCCTGATTAGTGAGTGCCATGCGTACACACTCTTGAAGGAGGATGTCATCTTCTACCAACTGTAATACATCTGAAATAGGTACAGAACTGAACTTGCTGCAGAGGTTTTCCATTACCTCGCTGGGTCCCGAAGCCTCGGGGATGAACTCAAATGGAGTGACACGACCACCCAGGGCATTTACGGTCCCGACTGTGTACGTGATGTTGTTCGTGGTACCATACACGGTGGCCACAATCGGCCTGTGATCAGATGGAATCTCGTTTGACGGCAGGTACTCATCTGGCGTACCTGGGGCACCACAATTCGATATCTTTCCAACCGATATCACATAATCCTTCTGAGTGTGTTGCACAACAAACGCCTTTTTCCGCTGCGCCTGCATGCCGAACCCGGTCCGTTCTTTCTTGCACTTGAATTTGTCCTCATTGGGCGGCATAACATTAACCCCCGAGTCCGCCATTGCTCGGTGCCAATAATCAATGCCATTGATTTGTACTGTGTGGTCAGGCAGTGTGCACCACTGCGGAATGTTTGTGTCCGTCAAAATACACCCGTGCCCACCGGTAGAACGCTCCAAAACTGCCCTTGCCAAATTCGCGAAGAAAATAGTGTGGGGCCCAATCTGGCTGCCTGGGTTCGTAGCGTGCACACATGCAACCGTGATGGTATTGCCATCGAAAGTAGTAAACGTCGCGATAACCGATCGATCAACCGCAACCTGGAGTTGTTTGCCGACTAAGCCAGCTGACACTGCTGCCTGAGTCGCTACTGACTTGTCAGCAATAACGACCGACTTAAAATCGCCACGCGTATATATAATGGCAACTTGCAGCGCGCCGACCCCCCCCGACTGTAACCAACATAAGTCGTGCTGCCGGCAAAAGGCGCTCATTACCCCCGGCGCCGCTGGTTCTTGCATGCCAACTATCATCGGGTTGCGTGCTTCCCTGCACCTTTCCAGCGCTGAAGACATCAACGCGTTTATAGACTCTAGTGGGTCCATGTTCCGGATTGCACCACCGAGTACTGCCTTGTACCAAACACGGTTGTAATAGGCAACGACAACACCCACTATATCATAAAGAAACAGGTCAGCATATTGGGAAAGCTTGCTTTGATCACACGCGAGCAACATCTTTTGTGCATCACGTTTAAATACATCAACAAAACGATCCGGAGTTTTCAAGAAGAAGTCGGCATTTGTTGTTCGTTCTATTGCCATTGTCACAATGCGGTATTTTTATATTATGAGAGAATATATCAAACGAAGTAAGTTTTATTCTATTCCCGTCAGCACTTTTAATGTGCGATTATTTTTTTTGCTGAATCTGCAAATAAATTCGTAAGCCAGCACGCAAAGTTTTTTTGATTACATTATTTTTTATTATAATCAGACATGCTGTGCAGTCAAACTGTTTATGCATTGGCGGAGCATCTTCACAGGGTTGACACCGAATGGAATCCCGGATTTCACACGCACTGGCACCAACCACTTGCCACATACGACGACGACGAAGACTTACCAAGACTTACATTTCACGAGGGCTTAACTGAGGGCACCTTGATAATTGTCTTTGTTAGAAGGGGTGCCCGGGACGGCGTTGCGATGGGCGTCATAAAACATCCGCTGATCATTGCACTAGTGCAAGAAGAGGGTGTGTACAATGCATTCCAGAACATGTTATTTTTCGACGCGCGGCGTGTGCACGCGCTTGTGGCGTTGCTGCAGATGCTGGACTATTGCGGCGGGGAAATTGGCATTGTTGACAGTGAAATCGTGGAGGCAGATGAGGTTGCTACCTTGTTGTTCCTGATCATGTGGGTTTCGGCGGACGGCCACGACAGTTTGCCGTTCAGCACGGCGACCAACCCGACAAGTGCGTACTATTTGCTGTTTTTGTTCTGCACGTCCACCAAAGCACGATTTCAAATGACAGAGGCGTCAATTGTTTCGAAGGTACTTAGTTTCGAAGGTATTTCAGAGGGTGAAAACACGGCGAAAAATGCGCACGAGCACCTGACGACGTTCGGGACAGCGGGTATGATCTATGTCCGGAAGATCGAGGGCGGTGAGCAAATTGAGTTACTCAAGGTGCCAGCCACAAATTACGACAAGAGGTTGGGGCCCCGGCGTCGATTGGCCACGGACTTTGTCCACTTTTGTATGAAGTCAGAGGCCGCCGAAGCTGCTATGGAGAAGGCACCCCATATGCAATGGCCTATGCTGACGTATGCTTTCTGCAATCTCAACAAGTTTTGGCACCCGTTCAAAACCATGTATTACGAGCACGGGTTGCAGCCCGTGGACAAGTGGGTGGTGTGGACTGTTTTCTTGCTATTTCAGAGGGTGAGGAACTTTCCTCAGGAGTTGGTGTCGCACGTGCTTGGGTTTGTTCCGGGGGCGTGCATGTTTTACAAGACGCTTCACGCCCGTGAAGATGATTACACGGCCGACTCGGCTGAGGATACGGACTGGGATACGGACGATAGTGAAGATGAATAGATTTTTAATAACCCAAAAGCGTATTTCAATGTGCATTCTTGTACGTTTATGTTATGACTAAATAAACAAAGAATATAGTAGCATTTACTGGAAAAACGATATGGTCGCCCTGGACTGCGGTGTGCATGGAAGATCTATGGCCCGCACTCGCAATTGCAGTATGCATTCACCCTTTATTATCTTGCTCTTTTGCCAACATTCCACAGTCATCAGTGGAAAGTGCTTTATTAGAAACCGGCGACAATCGGCGCAGGGTAGTGCTGATCCACCGCCACTGAGTGCTTCAATGCGCAGTGTCATCTTTCTTCCCTTTTCCCGCAGTAGCATACGCCATTTGTCACGATGCTTATTGCGAATCAATTGGAAGACACGTCGTTCTGCATGACCGTTGCGCGGGTCATTGGGGCAGCCGTGAGATTTGGCGTCGTTTAACGCACCGCCCGCTCGTGGACGCCTGGTGCGAATGCATTGGGGGGGTGGGTTGATGCATCGTGTGTTGATATTATATATAATGGGTGTTCACGAAAATAAATGATATGTATTTTATGTCGTCAGCATATTTGACAAAATGTCCACCATCAGCAAAATAATTTCGTTTGTTGTCTCGAAAAGTATGTATTTTATACACACATATCATCCATGAGTGAAAGGTATGTGCCCGGGGGCGTGCAGGTGCGGGATCGACAGCACGGCCACGCATACCTTATCGGTGGGATATGGAGCCTGTGGGATAAATCGAGTGGGAAGTTGCGGTGCCCTGCCCACATGGCCGTGCGTCACACCTGCAAGGTGTGTACGCGATCGTTGTGCACGAAACATACTACAGAAATGAAAGTGTGCACGCATTGCAAGACACCAGCAGCTGGTTGTTCGGTTTGGAAACCATGCCCACTACACCGCAAGCGATACCGGTGCATCGATTGCCACAAAGTATCACGTCACATTCGACGCCCCCTGCCTGTTAAATTTGCATTGTGCAACGTTCACAAACTGGTAGTTCGACAGACGTGTAAACAGTGCAAAGCTCGATTTCGACTTTGCAACATTCACAAGCGTGAGGTGCGGGGCTGCGCTGGCTGCCACAAGTGAAATTACTTCACATAATAACAGCTGGCAATTGGTTCTACTTTGTTTTTACAAATACAATGATCAATATTAATATAACCAATGGAATAACGAATTCTAGAATAACGTAGCCCATGCCCAGAGCAGCACATATGTTCAATGCCTGCGCGACGCCGTCCGGTTCGCAGCTGCCAACTGCGTACGGATTTGTTTCATACACTGCCCACTGTGTTAGACCCTGTAAAACCGGACTAAAAACGGTCACGTGCATAGCCCGCACTGCCGGGCAAATCGTAGTACTTGTCAATTCGTGTACGAGATGCTGTATAACCTTTGGGCCTGAATTCAACAAGGGGCATGATTCCGCCAATGCACCCAGCGCAGCATACACTGTGTCGTCATGGAACAATTTGTACGAATGAAGATGAAGGCTTGGTGGTGGTTTATGCGGTTGAAACAGGTGGATAAGTGTCTTCACCGCATCGACAATTATAGCAACAACGTTTTCGATTGATGTGAAAACAGTTATTAGTATATCCAACCCTGTAGTCACTAACCCCACGTGTTTCTGCGCCCACGGTAACGACCCCAATATTAACGTACGCCCGGCTATAATCGAGAACCCCAGTAAAAGCAGCAAGAGTAATATAATCCATCGTTTGACAATTGCGAGAAGACCCGATATCAATGTGTGGATCCATTGCAAAAGACGTTCGTCAAAAGGTAGACGCGGGGCAACCAATTTCGTTGGCGACGTATACGTTGTCTGTTCGGCCATGTTTGTTTTGCTTCACCAGTTGACGCATATAAGCAATCAATTCGTTGTTATGCAGTAGGGACTCTGTCAAATACACCATACTTTCTAATAGTTCAGTGTTCGAAAATTCAGTACCTTGGAAAAAAAATTCTTTAAGATGTACATACTCGTTGTTGTGCACCCGCCGCCCGGACATGATGTTATGCGTGGCCTACCAGCACCCTATTGCTTAAACGCAAACCAATTACTTCAAGTTAAAAACCGACTAATTCCATTGCCAGTTACGTACGAACACTCTGGAATACACGAAGCTGTCACTATGATGGGGTCGACACCGGGGCCAACAGAGTTCCCGCCGTCATCGATAGTATCCGCCTTGGACAAGTTACAAAACTCTGCACACCATGTACTGGGTCGAGTCATTGATGCCTACATTGCCCTTGACGGTGGGTTGTGGGCTACATTGTACATTAATGTAGAAAACAAACCGGGCCTTAAATGGTTGATCACATCGAAACTACTTGGATGTGTTTCGCTGACACACCTTGTAGCAGACGAGGGCCAAGTGCTACCACTGGAGGTATCGCTCGTGTCTGTGCCCGCCAGACCAGGTTGTCTGGTCCGGCTGGTAACACCCTGTGCAATGGAAACCGCGCAGTATAAGGCACGGGTCATAGTTGGGAGTATAGACACCATGGAGGTTGCAGTACCAGTTCCACCATCACTCACGTGCGAAAATGTATTGTCGAAGCTTGACCCCTCTAACCGTGATATTATTGCTGCCCGGTTAACTCAATTGGTAACGTGGCGGGACGATGCTGTTACGAGAGCTGCAAATGCAGAGGAAGCATTGGCTGCTAAAAGCGCCGCCGCTAGCACGGACCAGGCACTGCTTCAGTCTCAGATTGCGCAATTGTTTTCAGCGTTGGACCAAAACGCACGCGAAAATTGCGGTCTTAACACTTGCGACGAACTGACAAAAGCGTTTACGTCTGAAGACCCCACAGTGGTTCGTAGCGCCAGCTTACGCACAATTATGTGTGCCAATCAATCTAGACTTATGCAACAATTTCCAACCGAGCTTCCCTCTGGAAATGCAGCAAAACGGCAGCGATCGGAACACACGGAAGTTAGCGCCCCAGCAGCAAAGCAACATCCTGCGGTACTTGAAACCAAAGCAGCAGTATTACAGCGAGCTCTGTACGAAACGTTCGAGGCGGACCAAAACAACTACCCGTGAACGGCACAGTGGTCTTCAACGGCTGCCATTATTTCCAAGAGACGTTTGCCCTGGCATTCTACACTAATTCCTGTACCCGCCAATTCGGAGGGCAGACCGGGTGGCAATTCGATGGCGAAAATGCGCAACGCCCTGTAGGCATCTAACGCTGATTTGTTTTGTATAATAATTTGCCGATTTCCTAACATATAAACATTGTTTTTAACATGTCTTAATTCATACCTCAAAGAGCCCATACGCCGCGATACCCACCTTGGCATTAAGTTGCGTGCCCTCGCCCCCAATCGTTTTATCTCCAACCTTGTTGCACTGTGACCACCAAGACACCACTCGAGTGCGGTTGTGAAAGCGGTATTGTTTACTGCTTTACCCAGTTTCAAGACGCTGTTTATATCGGCATTCGGGTTCGTTGTTGCAATTGCAGCCTTTGCGAGTTCTACAATGATGTATGCAGAGGCGTTGTCAATCTTAAAATCTGAATTGGCAGCTGTACCGAGAACTACCACCTCCGGTACTACCGGCATCACTACATTTATTCGTGACGAACTCATTGCCGATGGCGGAAAACGCCCAGCTGTAACGCCGCCACCAGGTGGGTTTCCAAAGCACAATGCGTCAGCAAAAGGTAAAGCAAACGGTCGTCGGTTTGATAGCGGATTCCAAGATTCTGTATGTGGTCGACACGCCAACGTCGACGTTGTACGGGCTGTGAAGGCACTCCGGTCTGCTGGTGTTGTCCCGTTGAAATGTCAACACCGGGTCGTTACTCAAAATAATATGTTAACAACATTAGTTGATGCGGTTGGCATCAGTACCACAGCACCGTTTTCCCCAGTGTGCATCGAACTCAAAACATGCCAGCTGCGGTTGAACGTATACCGTTCATATAGCACGGCAGCTTGTCGTCGGACACCACTGCTACGGTGCACGCCACAACTAGCCAACACCGAACGCAACAAGCATTATTTGCAGGCGGCTTACGGCGCTATTGGGCTTGCCCAGCAACTGGGGCGCACTGTCAGGGCGGTCGTGCTTGTCAACTGCAGAGACGGCCCGCTCGTGCTAGAGGTGCCTCAAACCCACATGCTTGCAACCCGGTTTGTACGACTCCCCCATATAAGTGCATTTAGAAAGAACCGCGCACTGGAACCACCCAAACGACGACAGAAACAGGAAACTGTTAAAATGCACCTGAACCCATGGCCCACGTGTTCCACCGCGCTGCTTCAGTCTACAAACTTATCCAAAGCAACTCGCCAACTTGCCACACGCACATGGGCAGTTTTACAGAACCAGATTATGATTGGCACAATTGTGCATGTTCCACGTTGGACCAAACTTAACAGGATCACGCGGGAGCGAATCTTACTGCATTGCCGTACTGCATCTCGCCATCGAGTGGCAGCGGCACGCCCCCTGATCACACCGCTTATATTGACACCCCTGACACGTGGCGGTGATCTGCAGCTTATTGTTGGTGGCCAGACTTTTCCACCATCGTAGCACGTCAATTACCACGCGCACTGTATATACGTTGCGGTTGTACGGACAGTATAAAAATGCCCAACTATGGCAATCCCATGGCCGAGGTCCGAATCAACAAGGACCTTACAAGCAGGTTGGGGGGAACTCCAGGGGGAAACCAAACTCCCGCCCAAGTAGGTTCTCGGCGTGATGCTTACACAACGAACGTTAAGGCTCTGTTGGGTGGCACTGCCACGCTACAGGCCGCAACCAGCGTAAACCTAGATCTCCGGCAAGGCCCGGTCCACGCGACAACTGGAATCCCGTATGCAATCGGCGGCACCGCAACTGTAATCTCCCAGAAGGTTGGCTTGTGGTTAACATCTTTCCAGGACCCCATCAAAGCGATTCTTGGGATCGGTGTCCATAAAGACGAGCGCATTATCATCAAACGGAAATACGTGGTGGGTGGGTCGGCAACTATTACGCCTGAACGGGCCCCAGCACGCACTGTTGCTATCCAAGAGGATGTTCGCGAGGTTTCGTTGACACGGTATGGTGGGGATATTGAGATGAACTTGAATTTGTTCTTGACGGATGCTGCAGAGGAGGAACTCGAAATGAAGGTCGATGCTCAGAAACGTGAGCTTGAACGAAAGCTTGTCGACCTGGGTTACGACATGCTCATGCGTGAGGGCACAATGATAATGGACGCAATCATGCGTTCCAACCCAGCATACACTACCACCGCGGGGCCAGAAGGTGTGTTTGAAAAGCATGCTTTCCGTATCTACTCCCAGCAAATCTTTGGAGCATTGAACAAGTTCCGGTTTCCAATTGCAAACCTTCTTGCCGCGGCACGTTATGCGTCTGCCTATAGCACTGGGACGCAAAAGGGTTCTGTCATGATTATCCCACACGGAATTCCCGACATGTTGCGATACACACGGCGAGAAAAGATGGAATACGCGGTTTCCGGTGTGCAGAGTGGGAAGGGCAGCAAACCGCTCACAATGGAATTGGACGACGTATACGTAGACACAGCGTCGGATATCAAAATCTTAGTTCATTATCCAACGCCAACGTATGAAAACGGTGCCGCCAACCCAAATGTGAGCAACCAACGTGGCGGTCTCACGGACATTACGTACGTGATCAACAGGATTCAGAGACCTTCCGGGGAAGGCGCCCCGGTCTGGAAAACAGTCAATCTAATGGACGGTAGTTGGGTAGAACACGGTAAAGATGATGCGAACAAGTACCTTTACCGTGTGACCAAAGTCGTGGCATCAAGCGCGATTTTGGGTGCACCTGGCAGTCAGACCGGCGAGCTTCTCATCGGGTATCCTTTCACTGGCTGTTCGACATCGCATGCAGAGGAACGTATGCGAATTCAACTTCGATGTTACTTGGGTGCTGTTTTGTACCAGCCTGACAATGTATTAGTGTTACCGAATGTGTTTATCGATGGCATTGTGGGTTGCGCGTATTATACTCACGATCAGATGACGGCCGCGATAACGCAAATGTGGGGGGGCGGCACTGCGGCAGGGGGCATTAAAATCGACGACTCAATGAAGACCCTGCCCAACCAAGAAAACCCATTGAAGGACATGCTCGAAGACGGCGCCCGATGCCACCAAATGTTCAAAACAGCACTGGATCCCGGGGGGTACCCTTTCCCGTTGGCAGCAACTTGGAACGGAAAAGTGCAAGTCCACAAGAATACAGGGGAATTTGGCAATTTAGACGACCCCGTGCGCTACATGAGTCTGCACGGTGCACCGCAAGTGTTCGAGAATGGCCAGTATGGTACGGAGAGCATCTGATGACAGCGAGCACCAATGGCCTCGATTGTGTAGGATTTTCGTATGGCCTAAAATTAAACTTTATATTACCATTTTTATGTTGCATCGGCTTGTCTTACGTACCACCTGACTGCATCTTCTGTAGTCCCGCGAATACCACTTAACATAACATTTGGTAATTTCTTTAACATTAAGTCCATTTAGTATCGAGATGTAAAATACACGCTGCTACCGCGCCCCTAAATATAATCATCCCAAGGCTCGACGATTAATGTTTCAAACGAGATAAATAAATTGTTATTTGAAACATTAATCGTCGAGCCTTGGGATGATTATATTCTACACTAACTGTATCGCCTACGGTGTTGGGGTGCAGACGCCGATTGTTACGAGTTGCAAAATGAATTTTGTTTTTATATTCTGTATTTCACTGGTGGTTACTCCAACACCGTAGGCGATACAAGTAGTGTAGAATATAATCATCCCAAGGCTCGAAGATTAATGGATGAAATGACAAAACACTTTATTGTTTGAAACATTAATCTTCGAGCCTTGGGATGAATATATTCAGTGGCCCGGCGACAGTGTGTAGTTCAGAATTTTTACTAACAGAGTACTGGTTATCATTGGGTAGCCAACCACACGCTGCGGCGTAACATGAACAAACCGGTTTGCCAAGCACGCAATGTTCTCACGGTCCAGCATTACCAACCGCTCTATCCGTAAACGCAACTGTCGTATGTTCATTCGACGTAAGCATACCTGTCACTGTATCCATAACATCGAGGGTATCAATTTGAAAAGTGCCGCAATTCCATTTCCACAAATCGATGTAAATATTGTTAATGCCGCTGGGGAAGGGGTAAACGAATGGGTAATCATATACAAATGGGGTCATATCATCGTCGTACATTGCCCACAACCGCACTTCCCCCCCTTTGAACTCAATGGCCTCCAAGATGCACGAAGATATGAGGTCCCTTTGAGCTTTGGTAATTTCGATCTGCTCTAGCGATGTCAACTTGTTAATTAAGCGGGCTGCATCATGCACAGTTTTATGGTGCAACCGCGTGACTGGGCGCCTGGAGAGATCAGAAGCGCGAGTTGTCGCTTCTTCGCGCATCACCCTGTCTACCCCCGCCACAATAATCAGCAGTGTCGGGATGACATCCGCGTGGGGGGCGCGGGGAATCGACCCGTTGACAGATTGCCTGAAAAAATCAGCGAACACCGCCTCCAAGAGGGATAAAGGTGTCGCGCTAGGTGTGTCGTCACTCATGTTTGAATTGCGTTACACAATGCTTTATACCACAGTGGCCTGGTAGGCTTATACTGGCACACCTGGGGTTTTCAGAAATCGGCACCGTTACAATAGTCAGCGGAATTGCACACAACCGCATGGTAGATGCACTTGTGCGTCAGCATTTGTCGGGGGCCGGGGCGGGCCTCTGAATATAATCATCCCAAGGCTCGACGATTAATGTTTCAAATCAAAAAAAGTGGTTTGTCCGTTCATGCATTACTTGTCAAGCCTTGGGATGATTATATTTCACAACAACTGTATAGGCTAGGTATTATTAGCACGTGTACGAGGCGCCGATAACATTATTACGCATTGACGTGCTTCCCCGACAGTTTAATTAGACAAATATTAAAATTAAAATTATAGGTTTTATTACGTTACGTTGCTTGTCTGTTGCAGTCACTTACGACCCCCAGTGTATGTTGCACCAGCCGACCAGCCAGGTACAGCTGTGATCGAACCTGCCGGGCCAAGGTTGCACTCGAGTTTGCCGGTATCGATATCATTTTCCGTCATTTCTTTCTTCCGTCCCCCCGCCAAATCAAAAACCATATGCTTGTTTGCAACTCCCAACTTCTGCCACCGCCCACTCGCATCATTTTCTTCAGCTACGAAATTAGCCATGGCGGCTTCTTTCTCCTTCAACGCCATCTCACGCGAAAGCCAGCTCTCTGCGTCTGGTACAGGTGATGCCAACGCTTCGTCGGCGTCATCTGCCTCATTGAGCTCCTTATATTGATTTTCTGCGGCTGTTCTCTGCTCTTCATCAAATCGTTCCATAAAAAGGTTGTCATCCTTCTCCTGCAACGTCATCTCACGCAGATGCTTGTTTGCGGCTGCCAACTCTGTTTCGGCGCCTTCTTTCTCTTGCAACAACTCTTCGTCGTCTTCTTTCTCTTGCCTCGCAATCTCAAGCGTTGACGGCATCATTGTGTGCCTGAATTGCCGTCCATATTGCCCGTCGGGGCGGCGTGCTCGGTTTAACAAGGCCTCCTGCCAATCCACGTCCTCATCAAGGTGCGGCGTTGAAATGGTCTGACTCGCTATCGGATGTTCGTTTGCGGCTACCGCCAACTCTTTGTCGGCGAAAAACGATCCCTGCTCCGCTATTACCTGCGCTATCAGATGTTCGTTTGCTGCCAACTCTTCTTGGGTGGGCATCTTC
>MDTF01007179.1_pt1 | contig 15189 bp, 16 predicted proteins | sample 811191 | NCBI WGS metagenome assembly MDTF01 (sample SAMN05326649, study PRJNA326480) | marine metagenome | isolation source: seawater | place: Southern Ocean | collected 2011
AAAGTAACTTATGGCTAAAAGAGATTTTTATGACGTCTTAGGTGTTAGCAAAAATGCAAGCGCTGAAGAATTAAAATCAGCATATAGAAAGCTAGCAGTAAAACACCACCCAGATAAAAACCCCGGTGATAAAACTTCTGAAGACAAATTTAAAGAAGCTGGAGAAGCGTATGGTATTCTTTCTGATCAAGAGAAAAAAAATAACTATGATAACTTTGGTCATGCAGCTTTTGAAGGTGGTGGTGGAAGACAAAGTGGTGGTTTTGGTGGGGCTGATTTTTCAGATATTTTTGAAGACTTTTTTGGTGACTTTGGAGGTGGTGGAAGATCTAGAGGTGGAAGAAATACTAATAACCGAGGCTCTGATTTAAGATATGATTTATCAATTACTCTTGAAGAGGCATATCAAGGAAAAAAACAAGATATAAAATTTTCAACAACAGAAAAGTGTACTACATGTAAAGGAAATGGATCCAAACCTGGTCACACACCAGATAAATGTACAATTTGTGGCGGTAATGGTAAAGTGAGATCTAACCAAGGTTTTTTTACTGTTCAACAAACATGTCCTCAATGCCAAGGAACTGGTGAAGAAATTACAAACCCATGTACTGACTGTAATGGTCAGGGCAACAAACAGGCTTCAAAAAAAATATCTGTAACAATACCTAAAGGTGTTGATGACGGAACAAGGATAAGATTGGCAGGTAAGGGTGAAGCTGGAACTAAAGGAGGTGCTAGTGGTGATTTGTATTTATTTATCAATGTTCATTCGCATGATCTATTTAAAAGATCTGATGAAAATTTATTTTTTGAATTCCCGATATCTATAGCTGATGCAGCTCTAGGAACAACAATTGAAATACCCACTATTGATGGTGGAAGGGCAAAAATTAAAATACCAGATGGAACACAAAATGGAAAACAGTTTAGATTAAAAGGAAAAGGAATGCCCTATATGCGTGGTAGCGGAAATGGTGATTTTTATGTTCAGATAAATACTGAGGTTCCTATCTCACTAAATAAAGAGCAAAAAGAATTACTTGAAAAATTTAGAGAAATTGAGAATGAAAAATCAAATCCAAGTATCAAAAAATTCTTTCAAAAAGCCAAAAGTTTCTGGAAAAAATAAAAGACTAATTAAGGAAAAGAGGTTAATATTTTCTTAAATGAATAAAATTAATTTAGCTATTACTGGATGCCTTGGAAGAATGGGTCAACAACTTATTAAATCCTCTAAATCTAATAAAAATTTTCAACTAGTAACTCTCACAGAAAGCAAACCTATTAACAAAAAGATAGCTGGAATTAAACTTGATTTAAATACAAATCAAGCTTTTATTAAAGCTGATATAATAATTGATTTTACTGTACCAAAATGCACTCTTGATATTCTTGAAATTGCATCAAGGCTAAAGAAAAAAGTAGTTATTGGAACAACTGGTTTTACTCAAAAAGAAGAGAATTTAATTAAAAAATACTCAAAAAAAATTCCTATACTAAAAGCTGGCAATATGAGCCTAGGTGTTAATTTATTAATGTATTTAACAGAGGTGGCTTCTAGGTCATTAAATAATAATTATTTAACTAAAATACTTGAGGTTCATCACAAACATAAAAAAGATTATCCATCAGGAACTGCCTTAATGCTAGGGAAGGGTATTGCAAATGGAAAAGGTAGAAATCTTTATAATTTGATAGGAAAAAAATTTTTAAATAAAAAATCTTTTCCTTACAGTAAAAAAATTAACTTCAATTCAATTAGAAAAGGTAAAATTATTGGAGAGCATGAGGTTACTTTTTCAAGTGGCAAAGAAATCATAAAACTAAATCACGAGGCCTTTGATAGAGCTCTATACTCAGAAGGTGCTCTAACAGCAGCAAAATGGCTTAGTGGTAAAAAACCTGGACTATATTCGATGAGAGATTTATTAAATTTTTAATAATGGACGAAAAAACAAAAGCAAAGAATATATTAAAGATTTTAAACAAGATTTATCCAACAACTCCTACTCCACTAAATCATATAAATAACTTTACTCTTTTAATTTCTGTTCTTCTGTCAGCACAGTGTACAGACTTAAATGTCAATAACGTAACCAAAAATATATATCCAAAATATAATAAACCTGAACATTTTATAAAATTGGGAAGAAAAAAAATTGAAAAATTAATAAATAGAATAGGGATTTTTAGAATTAAAGCTAAAAGCATTTATTTTATGTCAAAACAACTAATGGAGAGACATGCTGGCACAGTTCCTAAAACTTTTGAAGAACTAGAAGAACTACCTGGTGTAGGACATAAAACAGCTAGTGTGGTGATGTCTCAGGGATTCGGAATACCAGCTTTTGCTGTTGATACTCATATACACAGACTTGCACAAAGGTGGGGATTAACAAATGGTAAAAATGTTATTCAAACTGAAAAAGATTTAAAGAGGATATTCCCTAAGAGAACATGGAGTAAACTACATTTACAAATAATTTATTATGGAAGAGAATTTTGTAAAGCAAGACAATGTTATGGTTTGACTTGTAAAATTTGTACTACTTGTTATCCTAATCGAAGAAAACCATTTGAAATAAAAAAGGCTTAAAATGAAGATACTTGGGATTGGCAATGCTATTGTGGACGTTATCTGTAAAGTTCAAGATAATTTTTTATCACAAAACAACCTTACAAAAAGTACAATGAAATTAGTTGATGAGGTAGAGTTTAAGAAAATCTTATCCAGTTTAAAAATTGAGCGAACAATAGCTGGTGGTTCTGTTGCTAATTCTATTGTTGGATTATCTCAACTCGGGAATGAGGTTTCTTTTATTGGTAAAGTCAATAAAGATGATTTGGGTGAAAAATATGAGCAAAGCTTGACAAAAGAAAAGGTTAGATATTTTTATAAAAAAGAAATTGAATCCATACCAACAGGTACATGTCTGATTTTAATAACACCCGATTCTGAACGAACAATGGTAACATTTTTGGGTATTGCTGGAAAAATTGGTGAAAAGGATATTAATGAAAAAGCTATTAAAGAGAGTGAAATGATATTTCTTGAAGGATACTTGTGGGATGAAGGTGACCCTAAATCTGCATTTAATAAAGCGATGACTTATGCTAATAAAACAGCAATGTCTTTATCAGATCAGTTTTGTGTTGAAAGACATAAAGATAGTTTCTTAGATCTAGTTAAGAATAAACTTGATATTACTTTTGCTAATGAACAAGAAATTGAATCTTTAATTAATGCAAGAAGCTTTGAGGATGTAATTATCTTTGGGAAACAATTAAAAAAATTGCTCATTATTACTCGTGGAGCCAAGGGTAGCGTTGCTATAGTCAACAATGAAGTTATTGAATGTGAAAGTAAAAAAAATTTAAATATTGTTGATTTAACTGGTGCAGGGGATTTATTTGCTGCTGGTTTCCTCCATGGATACATAAATAATTTTTCAACTAAACAGAGTCTAGTAAAAGGTACTGAGATGTCCTCTAAAATAATTCAAAAAATTGGTGCTAGATTAAATTAATTGCCATTTAATCAATAAAATAGCCACTTATGTGACTTGAGATGAAATTTTCATCATTAAATTTATTATTTATTTTTTTTCTAAGTCTGTAAATATGCGTTTCTACTGTATGAGTTTCCATTTCTGGTGAATATCCCCATATATTTTTTTGTAGCTCTAAAACATTATGTTTGGTTTTATATTTCTTTAAATATAAAATTATTTCTATTTCTTTTTCTGTTAATTTTAAACCAACATCATTTTTAAAAATAAATTTAGAATTCAAATCTAGTTCATAGTTTTTTACAGAAATTTTAGATTGATAGTTAAATTTTAATTTAATTAATTGTATATTAATCAATTCAATTAATTTATAAATTGATAATGGTAAATCTGGAAGCCTTAAGAAGTTTTTTTTATTAAGATTTTTATTTTTTGGTAATTTTTGATTGGATTTTAGAATTATTAAAGCATCATTAATATTAGATTGGTTTTCAATAATAAAATCTTCTTCTTTTTGATATCCCGTAATTTTAAAAGGTAAATTGTCTTTAATCTCTTCTAAAATTTCATATAGTGAATCATAATTAATAATAAAAATATTTTGCTTAATCATTTGAATAATAACTATGATAATTCATGTAAAAGATAAAAACACCTTTATAATAGATGAATTTATTTTTAAATGTTGTATTGGAAAAAATGGTTTTAATTCAGACAAAAAAGAAGGTGATTACTCAACACCAAAAGGTCTTTTTAAGTTAAAAACATTATATTTTAGAAAAGATAGGGTTAGTTATCCTATCTGCGAGATCAAAAAAAGAATTATCACAAAAAAAATGGCATGGTGTGATGATCCATGTCACAAAAAATATAATGAAGAAATTGAAGTATTTAACGATAAATATAAGGAGAACTTTTATCGGAAGGATTACAAATATGACTACTTAATTACAATTAACCATAACGTTAAAAAAAAAACCCTTTAAAGGAAGTGCGATTTTCATACATTTAACTGATAATTATAAGCCTACAGCAGGATGTATAGCTCTTAAAAAAAAAGATTTTGAAATAATGTTAAAATTAATAAATCATAAAACTAAAATAAAAATTGGTTAATCTCTTTGAGCAAAAATTTTAGAACCAATCCTGATAAATGTTGAATTATTTTGAGCAGCATTTAAATAATCTTTAGACATACCCATGCTTAACTCTGATAAATTTAAATCTTTATTGATTTTATTCATTTCAATAAAATAATTTTTGGCAATTCCTTCATTCGGTGGAATACACATTGTGCCTATCACTTCTATATCTATATCTTTACAGTATTTATAAAATTCAAAAACATTCTTTTTGTTAATACCTGATTTTTGAACTTCATCACCAATATTTATTTGAATAAATGCCTTAATTTTTTTATTTTGTTTAATTTGTTCATCTGCAATTTTGGTAGCTAATTTTTCACTATCTAATGAGTGGATATAATCAAAAATTTTTACAGCAATTTTGACCTTGTTACTCTGAAGCTTACCAATTAGGTGAAGTTTTATATTTTTATTTTGATTTTTAATTTCTGTCCATTTTTCTATTGCTTCTTGTACTTTATTTTCACCAAAATGAAGGTGTCCATAATTTATTAATGGTAAAATATGTTCAATCTTAAATGTTTTACTTACAGCTATAATTTGTGGAATTTTAATAATATTAGTTTTATCTATTATTTTTAATTGTATTTCCTCTTTTATTGCAACTAAACTATCGACTGAATTATGCATGATTTTTTACCTAAATATTATACTTTTATAAATACATTCAAGAAAGAGTATATAAGAAAGCTTGATAGTAATATTTCAATTATATACAGAAATTATTCAAATAAACATGATAAAATTCTAATATCTGAAATTAGAGATTTCTGTAAAAAAATTAATAAAAAATTCTTTTTAGCGAACAATATAAGGTTAGCAAAGAACCTTAATTTGGATGGTGTTTACATACCTTCTTTTTATAAATCATTAAAAACACATAACCTAAATACAAATAAAAGATTTTTAATAATAGGCTCTGCACACTCGGTAAATGAGATTAAAATAAAAGAAAAACAAGGTGTAAAAGTAATATTCATTTCACCTCTATTCAAAAATAAAAAAAATAAAGTATTTTTAGATTCTGTAAAATTCAATAATTTAACTTTAAAAACTAATTTAAAAATTGTCGCCCTTGGTGGAATTAATGCGAAAAATATTATAAGATTAAGGCAAATAAGATCTTATGGGTTTGCATCTATTTCTTATATAGAGACATGTAATAATTTTAATAAATATATTTGTAAATGAACAATATTAGAAATGAACAAGTAAAGCCCTTGCTTCAAAAGCTACTACATTTATTTACGGCCTCTGATTATAACTCGGTAATTTATCAATGCAAAAAACACATAAAAACTTACCCTGAATATGTAATTTTATACAATCTTCTAGGATCATCCTATATGAATATTGGCAAGTTCAGTTTAGCAAAAAATGTTTTTTCTAGTGCTAAAAAAATGGATCCTAGTAATATTTCAATTTTAAATAATTTAGCTAATGCTGAAAAAAGACTTTTCAACTTCGATGGGGCAGAAGAACTATTTAAAAGAATAATCGAAAAATCTCCAAAATATATAAATGCATATGTTAATTATGGAAACTTAAAAAGAGATTTGAATAAATATGAAGATTCAAATGGCTTATATAAAAAAGCTTTAGAGATTGATGAAAAACACCCAATTGTTCTTTACTCTCTTGCAATGAATTTCCAATCTATGGGTAATTTTAAACTATCTATTGAATATGCTTATAAGGTTTTAAAAATCGACCCTAATTTTACTAAAGCTGATCTTTTAATTAGTAAATCTCAAAAATATAAAAATACTGATCCTCATTTAATTGAAATGGAAGCGAAATTAAAAAATCTTTCATTGAATATAGAACAAAAATATAACTTATACTTTGCAATTAGTAAGGCTTATGAGGACCTAAATGACATTGGTAATTGCTACAAGAATCTAAAAATTGCTAATTCGCTTAAAAAAGATGCCTCAAATTTTAATATTAAAGATGAAATCAAAATTTTTAAAAACATTAAAGATAATTTTTCAAAAATACAAAACACTAATATGCTTAGTAATTACTCCCATAAGCAAAAAATAATTTTTATTTTAGGTATGCCACGATCTGGAACCACACTTATTGAGCAAATTGTAAGCTCTCATTCTAAGGTTTATGGTTCAGGTGAGTTACCATATCTATCAAAAATTATTAATGATGAATTTACCGAAAATTCAGAGTTATCAATTAATAAAATTTTAAAGATTAATGAGGATATGCCTAAAAACAATATAATTGCTAATAAATATTTTTCTTATTTAAAAAACTATCAGATCGATAATGAGTTTATAACTGATAAGGCTCCTTTAAATTTCAAATGGATTGGGTTTATCAAAACATATTTTCCTTCCTCTAAAATTATCTATACTTCAAGATTAGCTAAAGATAACTGCCTTTCCTTATACAAAAACTTATTTGAAGGAAATTTAAATTTTACTTATGATGAAAAAGATCTTGGAACTTATTATAATTTACATTCAGATTTGATGGAATTCTGGAAAAAAAACTTGCCAGATAATTTTTTAGAAATTAAATATGAATCGCTAATTAAGAATAAAGAAACTGAGATAAAAAAAATCATTAAATATTGTGAACTTGATTGGGAAGAGCAATGTTTAAGCTTTGATAAAAATAAAAACCCAATCAAAACTGTTAGTGTTAATCAAGCTAGAAGTCCTATTTATAACAGTTCAGTTGAAAGCTATAAGAAATTTTCACCTTATCTTAAGGATCTTTTTAATCTAATTTAAATTTGAACAAAAAAAAAGCCCCGAAAAAATCGGGGCTTTTTAAAAAATTTAATACTAATTAGAATGATAATGATAAAGCTACTTGAGTAGTTTCATCAACAGTACCTACAGTACCACCATTATTAGTTGCTTCATTCTGTTGAACAGTAACTTTCGCAGAACCCATAGTGTAAGCTAAAGCCACACCTTCATTGTCTTCTGTTACAGTTGCTCCAGTGAAAGGATCGTATTCAACTTCTCTTTCACCGTACGATATTGATAGATTATCGTTGATGTTAGCAGAAATACCCCAAGCTTGACCTGATTCATCAGATTTTGCTTGAGTACCTTTGTCTATTTCAGAAAGTTGAACACCAGCAGTGATCATACCCATTGTGTAGTTTGCAAATACAGTAGTATGTTCATCTGTATCATCATCTACAGCTAGTGTAGAACCATTTGAAATTCTACCTAAACCACCACCAACAGACATACCTTCGTACATGTCAGTAGTTAAAGCAAAGTCCCAAGATGTTCCTGATCCACTTGCAGCTCCTGACACAGCGTCGTCAGAGTTTGCAGCAGATGCACCTTTTGCAAATTGTGCTGATAGGTTAAATCCAGAGAATGCATTATCATAAACAAATGCTCCACTATTTCCCATACCAACTCTTGCATCATTAGCACCAGCAACAGCGTCTAAGCCATCCCAAACTTCTTCAGCAGCAGTAGGAGTTTTGTCATCGATTGTTGACAAACCACCAGCACCAGTTCCTTGGTCAAAAGTAATTTTTCCCATGTCACCTAAGTCAACTGATAGTGCAGCAGATGATAAACCAGTGTTTGCATCATTATTAACAATAGTTAATGATGTTGCGTAACCGTTAACTTCTCCTGAACCAGAAAAAGCTATGCTTGTGTTCATTCCGTATGGATTTCCTGTAACTTCGTCCGGATTTCCGTTATGGTAAGTAATTTTAGCACTTCCAGAAGCAGTCATTTCTACAGCGTTTGCGGCTGCGAATGAAGCTAATGAACCAGCTAAAGCAGAAATACCAACTTTAGTAAATTTATTCATTTTTTCTCCTTTGTTTATTATTTTCATATATGAATGTTGTTAAGTTATATTTTTTTTGATGATATGGTATTTTTTATAGTAATTTTTCACTTTTTTTTACTTTTAGTGATAAAAATATCACAATATTAATGATTAAATTTGGACTTTTATACTTTTTGTTCTATTAACAGTGCTTAAATAACCATATATAAATTTACAATATGTTTAAAACTTCAAAAATAATATTCTTTTTAGCACTTTTCTCTTTAATCACAAGTTCTTGTGGAATTTATAAGTATAGTGATGCTAGAGAAAATCCAACAAATGCTGATGAAAGAATAAAAAAAAGTATGGAATCTGGAAAAGGATTTAGGCTAGGTGGATTTGGAAATAAAGGTTCTGGAGAGTTTATGTTTGCCTCATCAAATCCCTTGTGGAGAGCAACAATGGAAAAGTTAGATTTTGCACCCCTAAATAATGTTGATTATGCAGGTGGAATTGTTGTTACAGATTGGTTTAATAATGGAGATTCAAATGAGCATATGAAAATTACAGTTAGATTTTTATCAAATGAAATTAGATCTGATGCCCTTGATATTGTTATACATAAGAAGGTCTGTAATCAAAATTCAACAAATTGTTCTGTTAATAAAATTGAAAGTAGTCTCAATAATGAGATTAGACTAGCCATTTTAAAGAAGGCTGCTCAAATACAAAATTTGGATCAGGCAAATATAAAAAAGAAACTTGGTGAATATAAGATGTTTCCTGACAAGAACAATAAAAAGAAAAAGAAAAAGAAGAAGTAATTATTAGTATACCTTGAATTGTTATTTAACAATTAAGATTATTTAAAATGGATTTAGATAGATATAATTTTAAAGTTGTTGAAAATAAATGGCAAGAATATTGGCGAATTAAAAAAACATTTAACGCTTCTATTAATTTAGATAAAAAAAAATTTTATTGTTTAGAAATGTTTCCTTATCCATCTGGAAGAATCCACATGGGTCATGTGAGAAATTATACCATTGGTGATGTTCTTGCTCGATACAAATCTTTACAGGGATTTAATGTTTTACACCCAATGGGGTGGGATTCGTTTGGTATGCCCGCAGAAAATGCTGCGCGTCAAAATAATTTAGACCCTAAAGAGTGGACTGAAAAAAATATTTTAGCCATGAAAATACAACTTAAAAAGCTTGGTCTTTCGATAGACTGGGATAGGGAAGTCTCAACTTGTTCCCCTGATTATTATAAACACCAGCAAAAATTTTTTTTAGAGCTTTATGATAAAGATTTAATTTATAGAAAAGAAAACTATGTCAACTGGGATCCTATTGACTTGACAGTTCTAGCCAATGAACAAGTCATCGATGGTAAGGGATGGCGATCTGGAGCGACAGTTGAAAGAAAAAAGCTTAATCAATGGTTTTTTAATATATCTAAATTTTCTGAAGATCTCCTTCAGGGTTTAAACAAACTTGATGAGTGGCCTAACAAGGTTAAAATCATGCAAAAGAACTGGATAGGTAAATCTTTTGGATGTGAGATAGATTTTAAAATTGAAGGAAACCCAAATATTAAACAAATCAAATGTTTTACGACAAGGCCGGACACTTTGTTTGGGTTTTCATTTCTAGCAGTATCCGTAGACCACCCAATATCTAAATTATATGATGGCAATAAAGAGTTTATAAAATTTAAAAACAAATGTTCAAAAAATGGAACTACCGAAGAATCTATAGCCCAAGCTGAAAAAATTGGATTTAAAACTAATTTATTTGCAATCAATCCACTCAACGAAACTCAAAAAGTACCTGTTTATTTTGCAAATTTTGTATTAATGGACTATGGCTTTGGAGCAGTATTTGGTTGTCCAGCCCACGACCAAAGAGATTTAGATTTTGCTTTAAAATATAACTTAGATGTAATCTCTGTAGTGAAACCATCTACTGAAGGAAATAACTTTAAAGTCAAAAAAGAAGCTTATACTGGCCCTGGTATTATTTTTAATTCACAGTTTTTAGATGGTTTAAAAGCTCCAGAACAATCAATATCAGAAAGTATAAAGATTATTGAAGAAAGAAAAATAGGTAAAAAAAAAATTAATTTTAGATTAAAGGATTGGGGAGTTTCTAGACAAAGATATTGGGGGTGTCCAATTCCAATTGCCTATAATAAAAATAATGAAATTGTAAAAGTTCCATTAGATCAGCTTCCCATTAAACTGCCTGAAAATATAAATCTTAATACAAATGGTAATCCCCTAGATCACCAAGAAGATTGGAAAAAAATTATTATTGATGGTGAAGAGTGTACTTTAGAAACAGATACGTTAGATACCTTTGTAGATTCCTCTTGGTATTTTTTAAGATTTTGTTCACCAACAAACAAGGTGAGTGGTTTTAATGTTAAAGAGGCAAATTACTGGATGCCTGTAGATCAGTACATAGGTGGCGTTGAACATGCGATATTGCACCTTTTATATTCAAGGTTTTTTACAAGGGCTTTAAATTATAAAACTGAAAATATTAAATTTGAAGAACCGTTTAAAGGATTATTCACTCAAGGAATGGTTTGTCATGAAACATATAAAGATAAAAATAATAAATGGCTAAGCCCTGAAGAAATTATTTCAGAGGATGGGAAAAACTATTATAGCAAAGAGAATACTTCAGAAAAAATTATTGTTGGTCCTTCTGAATCTATGTCTAAATCGAAAAAAAATACTATTGATCCTGAACAGATGATAGAAAACTATGGAGCAGACGCTGTAAGACTTTTTATCCTATCAGATAGCCCTCCAGAAAAAGATGTGCAATGGTCAGAGCAGGGAATGGTTGCATCATACAAGTTTATACAAAAGTTTTGGGCTTTACATAAAAAAATTGTGCAAGAGCCACAGCCCTTAGGAAAAATTGAAGTGCCACTCTTTAATGAAAGTATTGAAGAATTCACAAATCAAATGTTGAATAAAATCAACCAAAGTTTGAATAAATTTAGCTATAATGTAATTGTTGCAAATTTACATGAGATTTATAATTTTTTTAATAAAGCAATAAGTTCAGACAAAAAAAGTAATAACTTAATAGACAATTATATAAAGATTTTAACTGTAATGATTCCAATAACTCCTCACCTAGCAAATGAATGTTTAGATGAAATATCTAAAAATAAAATTCATACTTGGCCAAAAATTAACAATAAATATCTTCTAAACAAAATATTTAATATAGTGGTCCAAATTAATGGAAAAAAAAGAGGTATGGTTTCAAGTGAAAAAAGTCTTGAAGAAAAAAATTTAATAACAAAAATTAAAGAAACAAAGGAATTACAAAAATATTTAATTAATGCAAATATTATTAAAAGTATCTTTATAAAAGATAAGCTAATAAACTTAATTACAAAATGACAATGATTAAGAAAATTTTTTTATATATGCTGCTTTTTTCTCTAGGAAATTGTGGATACGAACCTATGTATTCCAAAAATAACACGTTTAGTGACGAAATAGGGAGCGTTGAAATGCAGGGTAGCAAAACAATAAATAGAAGAATTATTTCATCTTTAAATTTAAAAAATAAAAATAAAAAAATTGGCTATAAATTAATAATAAATAGTGACAAAAAATTAGAGACTGTTTTAAAAGATTCAGCAAGCAACGACTCTGTCTACAAATCGACTGTTACTGTGAAGGTTCTTTTGATGGATAATGATCAAATTTTTAAAGAAAAAACTTTTAGTGCTAATTTTACCTATAACAATATAGAGAGTAAATTTAAACTTTCTCAATATCAAAAAAATATTGAAATAAATTTAACTAATAAGATTATAGAAGAAATTTTAATTTTTTTGACTATTTAACAAATGATTATTAAATCTTTTGAGCTTTCAAAAATTAATTTAAAAGATAGTCATTATTTTTTGCTATATGGAGAAAATGAGGGACACAAAAAAGAAGTTACAGAAATAAAGTTCAAGAAATTTTATACAGATAACATTTATACATACGATGAAAGTGAAGTATTAAAAAATGAAGAGAAATTTTTTAATACTATTTTGTCAAAATCATTTTTTGAGAATGAAAAACTAATTATTATTTCAAGAGCAACAGATAAAATTAATGATATAATTGTTGAAATATTAGAAAAAAAAATTGAAGATTTAATAATTATTTTAAATGCGGGTATTTTAGAAAAAAAATCTAAGTTAAGATCCTTATTTGAAAAAAACAAAAAAACAGTATGTGTTCCATTTTATGAAGATAATAATCAAACCCTATCAACGATAGTAAATACTTTTTTTAGAGACAAAAAGATTCACATATCTCAACAATTAATTAATTTAATTGTGCAGAGATGTCGTGGTGATAGACAAAATTTAAAGAATGAACTTGAGAAAATAGAAAATTTTACAAAAAATAAGAATAAAATTAACCTTGAAGACCTTCTTAAACTCACAAATTTAGCTGAAAATTACTCAGTTTCTGAATTAATTGATAGCTGTTTAGCAAAAAATAAAAAAAAGACGGTCACTATTTTAAATGAAAATAATTATTCTTTAGAAGATTGTATTTTAATTATTAGAACATTTTTAATAAAATCGAAGAGACTCGTAAAACTAGTTAATGAAATCAAAAAAAACAAAAATATTGATAATGTTATTTTATCATTCAAACCACCAATCTTTTGGAAAGATAAAGAAATAATTAAACAACAAGTCAAAAATTGGTCATATGATAACGCTCAAAACTTATTGTTTAAAATAAATGAAATTGAGCTTTTAATAAAAAAAAATTCTACTAATTCTGTTAATATACTTTCAAACTTTATAATAGAACAAACAACTGTAGTTAGTAATTAGATTTTATAATTTTAACAATTTTATTTAACTGTTCTAAATCTTTATATTCAAAAACTAAAGTACCAGTATTATCTTTTTTATTTTTAATAAAAACATTTAAGCCTACCTTTTCTATAATGGAGGACTCTAAGGCTTGTATATTAGCATCTTTAAAATATTTAGGTGAATGATTTTTAATTTTAAAAATTTTTACAAATTTTTCAGTTTGTCTAACTGATAAATTTTTTTCTATAATTTTTCTTGCGACGAATTCTATATTAGCTAACCCAACTAAAATTTTAGCATGTCCTGGTGAAAGTTTTTTAGTTTCAACTAATCTTAAAACTTCTTGAGGTAAACTTAACAATCTTAAAACGTTTGCAATGTAACTTCTGCTTTTACCAATAAATTTGGCTACTTTTTCTTGATCATATGAAAAATCTTTGATTAAACGCTGATAACCTCTTGCCTCTTCAATTGCATTTAAATCATTTCTTTGGACATTCTCTACAATAGCAAACTCAAGCGACTTTAAATCATCAACTTCTGTAATTACTACGGGGACGTCATGCAGGCCTGCTTTTTGAGCAGCTAACCACCTTCTCTCTCCAGCAATTATCTCATACTTTGACTTATCTTCTTCAGATCTTCTAACAATAATTGGTTGGATAATTCCTCTTTCCTTTATAGAATTTGTTAAATCTTGTAAACTTTCTACATCAAATGTTTTTCTTGGTTGAAATTTATTTCTAACCAAATCACTTATCGATAATTTATTAACGTTTAATTCTATGTTAGTTTCACCTATTAAAGACGAGAGGCCTCGACCCAAGCCTTTTTTAATTTTGCTTGAATCCATTATGCTGCACTCCCTATTTTTTGTTCTTGATTAATAAACTCATCTGTAAAATTGAAATATGACTTACTACCAAGACACAATTTATCATAGATTAATACTGGCATTCCATGGGATGGTGCTTCTGATAGTCTTACATTTCTAGGTATGACCGTAAGGTAAACTTTTTCTTTAAAATAATCTCTTGCTTCCTTTTCAACTTGTGAGGAAAGTTTATTTCTTTTGTCATACATGGTTAAAAGTATCCCTCTAATTTTTAATTCGGGATTCAAACTTACTTTTATTCTTTCAATCGTTTTCATTAGTTGAGTTAAACCTTCTAATGCAAAGAATTCGGTTTGTAGTGGTACTACAAGGGAATGGGAAGAGACTAAAGCCATGACAGTTAACAAGCTTAACGATGGTGGACAATCTATGAGTATATAATCATATGACCCTCTAGAATCATTCAAATACGCGACTAATTTGCTCTTCATAATGAAAGCCCTTTCACTGTCTCCAGCAGTTTCTACTTCCAATCCTGATAAATCTACATTTGAGGTTATAATATCCAAATTTTTAAAATCAGTTTTTTTAACTACGCTTGTAATTGATTTTGTACCATTCAAGACCCCATATATTGTTTCACTAGAATTTTCTAAATTAGATAAGCCAAGTCCAGTTGTGGCATTTCCTTGCGGATCTAAATCTATTATTAAAACCTTTTTTTCTTGTAAAGCCAAACCAGCTGCAAGATTAATTACAGTGGTGGTTTTCCCTACCCCACCCTTTTGATTTATTACAGAAATAATTTGCATTCTATTTTTTATTTTTTTTTTATGTTTTTAATATTTAACAAAAAAGAATTTTCACTTGTAATGCTTTTTTTTTTTCATAATCAAAGTCCCATTCTTTTAAACTGTCCTCTAAAATTTTTTCACCATTTTTACCCATAAATAAAATTAAATTTTTGTAACGGCTAAAATTTTTATAAACTAAATCTAAAATTATTGGCAAAGGTTTAAAAGCTCTTGCCATTATTGTACCCGAGTCTAAGTTTTCT
>MDTF01003369.1_pt1 | contig 15186 bp, 4 predicted proteins | sample 811191 | NCBI WGS metagenome assembly MDTF01 (sample SAMN05326649, study PRJNA326480) | marine metagenome | isolation source: seawater | place: Southern Ocean | collected 2011
AAACACCCGGATTTCCTCATATGTAGAGAATATATTTACGGAAACACCAAACGAGAAATTCGGTGTTTCCGTAAATATATTCTCTACATATGAGGAAATCGACCTCTTTTCATTTTGTTCAGAAAAAGTTAGAAAAAATTTTGGAAAGTTTTTATTCGGAGAATAAAATCCCCACCAGAAAATAAGTAAACTTAATATATACAGAGATTCTTTCAAAATAAAGATGAATGGAGGATATCAAAATAGTCATTTTAAATCAACACCCGGAGGTAATCGAGATGGCAATTTGAACGATTATGCAACGCCAGAATCAGCATGGGATGAGATATTGAAATTTATTCCCCATGACAGATGTATTTATGAACCATTTTACTTAGACGGTAGTAGCGGGTTATACTTACAATCCAAAAATTTAAATGTAATACATGTGAATCAAGATTTTTACGAGATAGCCCCAAACATAGAATACGATTTTATTTTGACAAATCCGCCTTTTCACGACTGTAAAAAGCTTTTTACTTTTCTGAAACTAATTGATAAACCCTTTGTAATGTTATTACCAACAGCCAAAATCCATACTAATTATATAGCCAGTTTTTATAACGAAGGTAATTGTCAATTGATTATTCCAAGGAAACGAATACACTACCAGAAATATATTGATGGTAAGTCCGTTAGTGATTGGAAAAAGGGGACTACATTTGATTCTTGTTGGTTTTGTTATAAGATGAAATTTCCTTTAGATATACAGTTTAGTATGTAATTTAAAAAACAGTAAAATGGTCATATATAAAGCAATCAAAATAAGTCAAAAACAATGTCTCTCTTTAATAAACAGAAAATTATTGTTAAGTCAACTGTACAACGCCCCGCTAGTAACCATAAACAAGTAGGTGTGTTGTCAAATTCAATGTTGGGGGTACGTATTACTAGTCAACGATATCCCCCGACATTTGAACCGACCGAACCTTGGCCTGAAGTTCTAACTCAGGGGGTTGGAATGGGTAAAACTGTCGAAATGGAGCAAACTGAACCAGGTAACGGCGAGTCGAAAGAAGCCACTCTTAAATTAATTGCAATAAGTGGAATGAGTAATAATCCTAATTTATACACTCAGGCAGTTAAAGCTCGCGCTAATTTAGCTCATGCAACCTTCTCAAGAGCAAATGTTCTAAGTTATTATTATGATGAAGGTAGTAATGGTTTTACGATTCCTTTATCTCCAGCTTTGAATGCGTATAATGAAGGACTTTCTGAGGAATGGAAGGGATCTTCGGAAAGTAATAGATTATTATTTGTAACTGGTAATATTGGCAGTAAAGTAGGAGTTAAGTTAGGGTCAGATGTTACTGGAACTGTAGATAAATTTGGTCAAGGCCCAGGTTTTAATTTTACTCCAAAACAAATGGAAAGTCTTGGTTTATCTGTTGATACTACAATTAATGATAAAGATGCTGTTCGTATTCCGGTAGCTACTTGGAGACAAATTTTTGATAAATATGGTGAAGCACAAAGTGTCTCAAACTCATCATTGGGTGCAATGATTACTTCCTTATTTGGTGATCATTTTTTCAATCAAAACAAGCATCCACTAGAAGATGGTAAGGCACAATATAAAAGAACTAATTGGTCTAATGAACAGGCAACAAATTTTATGTTGTTATTATCAAATAGATTAACAGGTGAAGATAGGGAAAATATTTTAGCAAATTATAGAACAGCATTGACTAAAGCAGTTAGTACGTCAGGATTTTCTAAAGACACTGTTGAATTGATACATCAACCATTAGCAAACCTGAGAGCAAAACATGCAAGCGTAGGTATGGAGATAGCTTTTTTGGAAAAAGTTAATGCCATTGCAATTGAGATGTTAGCAACTATTGGCTGTTCCGCATTAGAATATGATGGTTTAGCAGTTCATTGTGCATTATTATGTATGCATTACAAAGCTCAAGGAATGAATTATAATTTTAATTCTTTAATTGAAGGTACAACAACAACAATTAAACAAGTCTGTCAACAACATCATCAGGATGTAGTATTGTGGTCTGTCGGTCTAAGAGGAGCTGAAGGAGAATTGGGTGGACATATTGCAAATTTGATGAAGGGTGGTACTTATATTAAAGGAAGGTATCAAGAAGTTTTATTTTATCATGATTTAGGGTTAGATCCGAATCTTGATGACTTTATTGCTATCAATTTACTAATTAAAACATTGGGTTACTAAGAATTATGAATATGTTAAACTAGCAATAGTATATCTAATAAATTAACTTCCAAAATAAATTAACTTCCAAAATATATGAATGTACGTATATAGCGCATTTATATATTGTTACTATGTATCAATGTTCTTATAAATCAATATACCGCTGTCATACTATCGGCGAAGTTTTAGCTTATGACATGGCTAAAATTAGAGAAGTAGACCTCTTTTTGTATTTATTAGATATTTATGATCTATTATTAGATGATTCATGTTTGACACCTGAAAAGGAAACTTATATGGCATTAAACAATAAATTAGAGAAGTTTTGTTTTCTAAATTTCTCAAAATTGTTAAGTGGTATTCCGGGTCAACTGAAAGGATTTACTATAGGCATGTTTTTATATTTAATTCTTTCATTATCAAGAATGAAAGCAAATAATAGTACCATTATCCCTCCAAATACCAGACAATGGATGCGTACCAATAAAGTTCGATCTCATCAATCTTATGATACAACTGATTTTGCTATCTCTGATATATTGGATGCTTTAGACATTTTAGAATTAAACTGGGAAAAATTTCCACAACTAACCTCTGAATTATTAACCTATATTAATGCATTGGAAACAAGATGTTGTTTCTTTATCTCTTGTTTCTGTTCTGAGAATAGTTTAAACATCGCAAAGGAAAGAAAAAAGGTAGAAGAGAATCGTTATCAAATTTCACCAGCCCATATCTTTGAGATTTACATAAGGTTTATAGTAATGAAACGTTCGTTTGCACAATATACTATGTTTGAAACAGTACCATCTCCTCAGACTTTACCTGAAAATAGATGGGATGCATTCATTGAACAGGAAAACAGACATCTATCGATACGGAAATTTAGAGATATTGTTGCCGATGATGTTTGGGAGAATATGGTGCGATTATCTGACCGTTATCGTGCTAGTTATAAAGTAAGAGGTAGCAAGGTGTCGGCATATCAATCTATAGCGGAGAATCGGCCTTTACACGTGCTTGATTCTTTAAGTCATGTTATAGCATATGCGTCACCGGATGAGCTACATAATAATAAATGGGTGATTGAAGCTCTACATTTGAATCTAATTCATGCTTATTTCCAATCAACTTTTTCCATATCGTTCAAACATTATTTTTTTTGTTCGGAACAAAAATGTTGGGAACATCTTCCAAAATTAAAAACTATAACTGTACCTATTATTTTGGAACGGCGTAAGCGATATGATGTCTTATATCGATCTGTTGTTCATTTAACACCGGATGGAACCATTCATCAAGCATTTGTATATTGGTTATTGTTAGTACGTCAGGATTTTAATGGTATTTTGTATTCATCGATGGATTTTAACAAATTGTGTTCATTTGTATTATCAATGGAAGTAGTAGATAGAGCAGTAAAAAGACAAAAACTAAATAACTATATCTTCGAATAAAAAAATTTCTAAACTATTTATCAACACTATGTATATGCCCTATATTCGTCGAATTTATATTTCGTCACCCAAAGAATTAAAATCAATCTTTTTTTATTTTCTAGGATATGTTAATATTATGCAAATATTTATCAGCATTACCTAACTAATATTTTTTTAGTATAAACACAGCTACTCTATTTATTAAAATGAAGATTCAAACTCAAAGACTGTCGATGTATTCTTTCTGTTTGTTTGTTAGTGCAGCAATTATTTTGCTGTTAGCATTAAGTGTGGATTATCTGGTGTCAAAAGTAAATGATATACTCTCACCTTGTGTGAATGATGGAGTCTGGATACCAGAAACAGAAACCTGCTCCTGTGAAAATACTTTCGGAATATTCGGGGGTGATTCCTGCGAAAACTGCATGTGTGAAAACAGTGGTCTCTGTGTAATGGGTGGCAGTGGAGCTATCGATACTAGATTCTCGTGTTTTTGTCCTTCCCACACTAAATTTGTGGGTATACTCTGTAATGACTGTTATACCCGCTCTCATGCCAGTAATACTGACCTCTGTAATGGAGTCTGTCTGGATGATTACTACGGTAGTAAATGTAATGGGTTATGTCTCCCGAATGCTACAATCAATTCTGCTCCCAATTGTGTCGCAATCAAAGCTGGTGGTGGTTCATGTAGTGTCTGTAATGGTCATGGTACCTGTCTTGGTGATGGTCAATGTAACTGTGATTCCGGTTATTTTACTGGTCGAAACGGTGGCGAATCAGATCAATGTGGAATAACTTGTACCGATGGTTGTCCTTCTGATAGGGGTACATGTACCTCTGTTGGTGGGTCTCTCCAATGTGTGTGTCTTCCGGGTTACTTTGGTACTAGCTGTGAACAATCATGTGCTACTAATAATACTCAACCGTGTAGTGGTCATGGTACATGTGAATTATTAGCCAGAACTGGACTCGAATGTATTTGCAACCCCCATTATATTGGTGAAGACTGTATGATTAAATGTCCTGGTCGAGATATTATTAGTGAACCCTGTTCTGGCCATGGTAAATGTGTTTTAGACACGGCTAATACAGCTAAATGTGAATGTACCAATCCCTGGGGTAATTTCGAATGTAGTTGTGTGGATGAGTATACTTGTTCTGGTCATGGTCAATGTAATTTCCTCTATGATGGCCTTGCAGCTAATACCTTATTTGCGACCGATCCTCGCTCGCCGTCGGTCTGTGATTGTATGGATGGAATTTTCAATGGTATTCCTCGTCATTATGCTGGTACAAACTGTGGTCGATGTAAAGATAATTGGTTTGGTTCCCGGTGTAATCTCTACTGTGACCCTCATGGTCAAGAGTCGGATCTTGGTACAAATATCGGCTGTAATGGTCATGGTACGTGTTTTCTGAATACAGTTGATGTGATTGAAACAGTCGAATGCGAATGTCTCGCCAATTATGAGGTAGTTAATATCCAAGGCATTGGTCAATGTAGTGACTGTGAGGCTAATTATTTCCCCAAAGTAGGAATTGCCAATACTACGGTTGAATTCTGTTCAGCTGTTTGTTCTCGAGACAATGAATGTAGTTTCAAAGGCGACTGTAATTATGATTTTGATGGTTCTAATAACATATGTAATTGTGATTGGAATGGCAATAGTCAATCTTTTAATACGTTAGACCCTCTTGTTGGTTGTGCGGCCTGTCTACCTAATTGGTACCCGAAAGACCTGGACGATATCAACACGCGCTGTACCAGTTATTGTGCTGCTTCTGGTACTTTGGGCTCGGCAGTGAGTGCCAACACCATTATTTTTGGTACAGATTTAACTTTACAAGGTGATACTGAAGCTTATAAGGTGTGTACTCCAAATAGCGATGGTTTTGAAACCAATGGTCGGTGTCATGTTTGCTCTAATGCTGGTCGTTGTGCTGCGGAAGGTACTTGTGCTTGTAGTGATGGTACTACTGGTGAATATTGTCAGATCGATTGTGGTATTGAAGGTCGTACCGCTTGTTCTGGACATGGTCGTTGTATCCGCGATGCTCTTGAGATGTGGTTTAATCCATTTACCAATAATTTCCGCTGTGAGTGTCTACCCTATGATACTTACACTGCTGAATCCCGGACTCGAATGATCCAACAGGGTTTTGTGGTACCACCACCACCCGCTGCCAACTATCATGGTAAACATTGTAGTTTCCATTGTCCAACTTATAATAGTGAAGTTTGTGCCAGTCGTGGTGATTGCGATGTAGAAATTGCTTTAAATACGGATGGTCTGGTTGTTAGTTGTACTGACGATTCTAACTGTACCAGTGTAGTTGGTGAAAATCGCAATGGGACGGAAGATGCTTTCTGTTCTGTATTGGCGACACCTTGGGATTCTTTAATCCCGCAGTTTTTCGCTGCCTCCTCCGGTAGTCCTGGTTATACTCAATGTACTTCTGTGGATGGTGGCAGTTGTATTGATATGATCTACAGTGTAGATTGGGGTGATTTCTGTGTCCAGATTTTAAATGGTTGGTATCCAAATGAATTAAATACTGCCAATTGTGGTTTCGATGTTACTTATCGTAATGCGGCAGAAATCTATTTCATCGAAGAAGATGAAAATGGTACAACTTGGTGTGATCGGGTTCTTGAAGCATTGACCCCTCAAGCCTCTACTTCGTGTTCACTTTCAGCTTATCCAGACCAGGTGGAATTTGATGCCAGTGTCAGTTTATGTTATAGTCAGACGTTAGCCTCGAAATGTCTACAAACGCCTCAATGTATTTACGATCAAACTCTTATTTACATGCAAACGACAGACGATCTCTGTCAAAGTACCAGTGATTGCACTGGCCCATGCGAATTAGATTCCAATAATGTTTGTAGTACCAAAACATATTGTCGGGCCAAAACCTGTCCGGATGCAATTATGGGTACATCATTAGAGTCTCTCTGTTTTGATAGTGATAAATCCTGTGAAAATATACCAGGCATCGAAGAGCAATGTTCACAAGGCATTTATAATATTCGTGAACAATTGAATATTAGTGCTGTAGTTGGTCTGGATAACTCCAATGATTTGTTTTTCAGTTGTTGGATGTATGCCAATATGGATAATCCCTGGATGGTCGAAGACAGTATACCGGGGGATATGTCACTGACGGGTACCTTAACTGTAATGGGTCGCACAGTCTTGGTTAAAGAATATTTGAGCGGATTCTTATCTGGTCGGACAGCTGAACCAGATGAATGTCCTTGGGCCAATTTTAGTGCTAGTACTTTTTGTGATAATCATTTAGACAGTGTTTTATCGGATAGTACCTGGTATCAACCCGAAACAATCAATTGGTATCAACCTTGGCGTTTGAAATGTGGAGACTATATCTCATTATGGCCAACTGAAACTGAAGCCAATGTCAAACAGACTGAAGTTTATCGCGCTTCAGGTATCGACTGTTCCGTATTAGAAGCAGGCTCTAATCCGGCAGAAATGGTACCATGGACACTCGACTGTTTAATCGATCAACCATTCACGCCATATATGTCTAAAGAGACTCTTTTCCCATCCACTTTTGCGAATAACGGTTGTACATTAAAAGAACACCCGAAAGATCGTCGTTGGGGGACAAGACAATGGCCACATTTCGAAATTGAACAACATTTTCAAGAAACATGTCTTCAACAAGCCAAATCACCAGCTATACCGGCAGTACCAATTGTACAGGATTTCTGTGATATTGATAATCCATGTGGTACATTAGATCTATGTACACCCTGTTCTACTCCAAATTGTAACTATGTCGAATGTCGAAATTTTAATGCGCGTCCTGTCTGTAATTCCAATGCGGCAGGTGGAGTTAAATGTTCAGGCGCAACGATATGTAGTTCAGTAGACACTCCTGATTTTGTTTATACTTGTGCATATAGCGCAAATGAAGTGAGCAATTATGCTATTGCTCGTGAACCCATGGTGCTTCTCCACGACGAATACCGCAAAATTAATTGGTTAGATTATTGTTCGGATACAGTAAGCACAGACCTTACAATGAAACAAGCCACGACCCTCTCCTCCAATTGGGGTCTCACTCCAATTCAAATCGGTACCGACCTTTATCAGAGATCAGAAGCTTATTGGGTCAATAACTCGGTAGTTTTATTTCAAACCGCAACACTTGATCTAACAGCAGCTTCCCATCAGGTCTTATTCACAGTGTCCAATAGTTCTGAGAATGCATTGCTTATAGTAACCTGTCCAGGATCGACTACTATTCTCTCGCCATCCACAGTTATAGAAGTGACTATAACTGAAGATTGTCTCTTTGAGATGTTCGGTACTGTCTTAGTCACTTCTATAACTGTGGATGGCATTGAGTCCTTGATCGAGAATGAATTGGTTATGGTGGAGCAATGGGAACTAAACCCAGCCAATTTAAAAAACTATCTTTCCTTTGATCAACATCCTCAAACAGGACTTTTTGATCAGGTAAATCTGGTAACTTTTGGTAAAAGTGCCAGTTATATCGAAGCTAATTCCGGTGCCGATGATACAATGGGAATGTTACATTCCTTTGCGAATGTCGAAGATAATATCCGTGTTTCTGGTTGGGTCTGGGTGACTGGCATTGGTACAGCTACTATTCGTTTACTATCATTAGAAGAAAAAACAGTGGTTGAAATGGTTATTTCAGAGACAGAACTGAGTATGGAGAATATGTTGACCGAAATTGGATCGGATGGTGGTTGGATCAAATGGTATATCGAAGCCCGTTATGTCAATGAGACTCATCTTACTTCTTTTGGTGTGACGACACATCAACAAGTCTGGCAAGCAACCGCTTTCGCAGGAGGCCAAACACTAACTACACATGTGGAACATACTAGTCTTTCTCGTACTGTTTCACATTTAGGTCGTATTGCTCCTTCTTTTCATAATATTCCCGCAATCTCGGAAACCGACTGTCATGCAACTTGTGACGGCCATGCAACTTGTTTACAATATTCATGGACAAAAGAAGATCAACACTGTTATCTCTATGAAAAACGTTGTCATGAAGATGATTCTTGTGTTCAGGGTACACATACCTTAAAAGCATTACATGGGCATCATATTGCCTCTTTTGTGATAGATACCGACTCAGTGACCCCTATTACATTTGCACATATCAAACAAAATAGTGTAGTTCTCCAAAATCCACCAATGGACTGGACGGAGGCCTACACTCCGGATACCACGACAGTTTGTAATGATTTAGCCGCTACCTTTACCTCCTTGCCTGGTTATGAAACACACGTTTGTCATGACCGTCCATGTACCAGTTTATATGATCCACATGATATGAAACTATGTGGTCAATTCATCAAATACCAAGCTCCAAATATTGGTTGTGGCGAAACTTTAAACTGGACTTCTTACTGTTATTATCAAAAGTCTTTTGATAAAATACCACTCTCTGATTATTATCCGATATTAGCTGCATCAAGTCCGGATACTTTAGAGACACTCTGTAATTCATCTCAGACTTTCAGAACAGAGGTCAACGAGACTTGTTCAGCTGTTACGATTGGTTGGTTTAAACAATGTCTGGATAGAATGGGAGTTTATCGCGATTTTTGTGACAGAGATTGTTTAGATTATGTTGAAACGCAACTTTCTTCCTCTCCCAATGATCCTAGTATCTGTGAGAAACGTAAAGAGTTTCTCAAGTTAAATGTTACCAATAATCCAGCAGTAGATGATTTATGTTCGGAAAATGTCGTCACATTGGTTATTACCGATTTCTGTGCATTACAAAATGCATATCATGAAGAAGATCAAATCAAAATACCACAATTATACAGTGCTTGTTCCAATAACTGTAGAGAAATGCTAGGAGAAGAATTTAATCGTTCACAATGGAGAACTTGGTGCGGTGAACTATCCGAGGGTACTATTGAAGGAGTCTGTTCCAGAACCTCCTGCGACTGTAATATAGAGGATAATTTAGGTGTTGCTGGGGATTTCTGCGAGCTAACCTGTCCATCCGGAGCTGAAAATGGCCTGGAAGTTGCCTGTTCTGGTAAAAATGGACGATGCTTTGCTCAAGATTTTTCGGAAATTAGTGCCGATTATACCGCACAAGAAACAGCTCTATCATATCGTAACGATATCGTTGTGGACAAAACATCAATACCATTTGATTATAAACCAGTCTGGTTAATGGGGCCCACACCAGCAGCTACAGGTGTCTGTCAATGTGCTATTGGTAGCGGCGCCAATTGTGCAGTACCATGTGGTAACTGTAATAATGGTACATATGGGGAAGGAATGGCTTCTCAATATGGGATCTGTGATTCTTATTACGGATTATGTCGTACATTACCACCATTTATGCGTTATAATGTCAAAAAAGTCCTGGAAGTAGGTGAAACGCCACGCTATAATAGCACATTATATGATGGAATGGAATGGTTAGATCCAACTGCTTTTTTATATGCCAAGGATATTGTCATGTTGGAAGAAGCAACTTTAGATTCGTTTGATGTTACTGGTGCTTCACACCAAATTGCAATCCCAATTTTACCTTTAAGTTTTAGTCAACAACAATCTATTGTCAATGTGATCAAAATTTTTCCAACTATTTGTACGACGAATGGTTATTATTTAGAACCAAAAGCAAATTCTCAGTTACCATACGATTACAAACCATGGACTAATGGTACAGATTATATGAATAACGACAAGGGAATTACAAATAATGGAGTGACATTATTAAGTAATTCAAACGCCATATTGAAAGTACATACAATACCACCTTGGGGAGCATGTATTCCAGTTCAAATGTCGGAGGAACTACAGTTATGTTTCAGTCAAGGACAATTCTTTGCCACATTAAATAATATACCACTCCTAGTATTAGCTAGAGGTGAGTCACCTCCTCGAGAAGGTCTGACATTTATTAAAGCAAGTGTAAATACAATTTACGCTTTTGGTGGTACAAATAATTATGATTTTGTATCAGAAGCTCTATCCAAAACATTGTACAGAGTTTCAGTTGCACAACAGGATTGGGTCAATGTCGATACCATAACTGGGATTGAAACCGACACTCAAATTATCATTGTTGAATGGAGCACAATTAAAACTAGTGGTCAGTCTCCAATTAAACAACGTGATGCACCTATCTGGTTTTTTTATAACGAATTGTTTGTTCTTTCAAATGAAAATGATGACGAATACACCATGTTTTCGTTACCATTTACATTAGATGGCACCAAACCAAGATGGGTTAAATATGAAAAAGCACCTTATAGAGGAACGCTCATTAATATGATTGCGTCTCCAAATGACGATACTAATCGTTTGTATACTTATATTGGAACGGATACAGTTGCATTTACTAAAATAGATGGGTTTTACGAAGTCACGGTTTTTCCAGCCATTCCAGATCCAGTTGGAACCGTCGTCTCTGGAAGTTCCGGCGGTACAGTCTCTTGCGCATTACAAGTCTACAATAATAGCAATGTGTTTGGAAATAATACAAATTTATGGCAGTTTCAAATTAGTGGTCAAATTTTAACCGAATATACTAGAGAACCCGACAGTGTTTTTATCTACTTGGAAGAATGGTTAAATATAGATGTGACTGCTACAGATCCATATCAACGGTTCTTTAATACGATACAATGGCGTACACAACCAAAACTAGACTTTACGCAATTGCCAGAATATTTAGATGAGGCGATGACTAAAATGGAAAAAATTTATATGCAACAAGCACGCTGGAATCAAGCAGATTTACTCTTCAAAAAATCGACATTATATCAAAAATATAATAGAAATGATGTTTACATGGTAGAGCCAGGGATTGCTTCAAATCCAAACAACGAATTTTTAGATATTATTAGAACTAATGATGCGAATTTTTTTTCGACTGATATAGCCACAGCGGAAGTAGAACAAGGGAATACATTACTGATAGTACAGACAGAAGGAGAAGAATATTCCAGAGATATGATTGTTTCTGGACATTTACGAGAGTTTGAATTAGCAAGTGCAATATATCCCCACATCGAAGAATTACAATTTCAGACAGGTATTATTGAAATAACAGTTACTCAGTGGTCTGAAACTAGATTAGAATTACAATTACAATTACAGAACAGTGCTCAGATTGAAATTACATGGTTAGTCCCTTCGAAAATATTAAGTTTTTACCTAGTCGTACATTTGGAAGAATGGATGTACAACACAAATAACGATTTCACTGTTGAAGATCTAGCACCAGGGAAAGAAGGTTGGCAAGCATTGTTTAATTTATTCGTATCGAAACATGCAGAACCAACCTATCATATGAAAAGACAAACCGACAAGTTTTTCAATTTTTATGGTAGTCACTGTACCGATTCAGCAGATAAAGCATGTCCAGGGACACTAAGTTACACGAAAATGCCCTGCTCCGGTAAAGGAAGATGTTCCGCACTCTGTGCCTGTCAATGCGAAGCAGCACCATCAGTACTCATAGCAAATGAAGATGTAGCTAATTACCCAGAACAGTGGCAGTTATCACCATATCGTGGCGACGGGTGTGAAATAACTTGTCCAGGATATGATGGAGAAGATCTAAATACAATCTGCTCAGGGTTTCCAACTGCCTGTCAGAGAGATGGCACCTGTGCATGTAACCCAGGACGGGTTGGGGATGCCTGCCAATTCAAATGTCCATTCATACTCGAAGATGGAAAAGAAATAACCTGTTCAAATAACGGTGGTTGTGGTACAAAGGCATTAGAACTTAATTCCACTGTTTTTACCAGAGATATTTATAACAACAGATTAGCAGCGATGAATCGAGATAATTATATTGGAGCGCTAGCCTCTTATTACGGCGCATGTAATAATTATATACAGACACAAGGGAAATTCGTGGGTGGATCGGAATTTCAAGATGCGTTAGGCCTTCAGGTCTCGTTTCCAGGCTTTGAATATGCTACAGCCTATTGCGAACAAATTAATAGCAATTACGCACCAGATTTAGCTATTTATGCTACACATTTAAGCGATGCTGGGAAATGTATAGGGTTACGTCAAACTGGTAAGTTTTTTATCCCAATCAAATTGGATGAAACAACAGCCCAACAACCATTTCATATGGAAACAGTGAAAGAATTATTTAAATGTAGATTCTCCGATTGTGTACTAGTTAGACATGAGGATGATAAACGGACACTCACCAATATAGATGTCTTCACGGAAGCCCCGCTATTCGAGTTTCATGGCCAATACCAACATGGGAAATCAGGCGGTACTATTGAATATCTGTTAAACGGTGTTAAAATTATTATAACAATGAATTGGAATACAGAATTATTACAATTGACATTAAGAGAAGATGGGAATCCGACCGAACATGTTATTATTTCAGATGAGGGGGAATACAGTCATTTTGTTATATATATTAGCAGTGTAACGGCTGTTAAAACCGTACTTTATAAAGCAAATCAATATGAAGATGGGAAGGATGAGATCTATATTATACCAAAGTATGGAAAGAAATATCAGAAAATGTTAGATGCTACATATGGCTATACCTTTAATTTACAATCAGTAGATACAGGTGCGGAGGCACCCTTAATGGATATCATTTCAGCCGAAACTGCTTGCGATTCGGAAGAAGATTGTGTAGGGATTATCCGATGGACAAACAGACACCGAAAAACGTTTTTTTCATTACAGTCATTCAAATCGGCCGTTGGTTTAAATACAATGTATAATTTAGATGAAGAAACGGCAGATTATGTACAATTCAAGAAAATGTCGTTGGTATACAGAGGTAAAGATATTACGGATACGGCTGCGGATTGTGAAGTAATTCGATCAAGACAATCCACCTACCCCATGGTAACATTTGAGAAAGAATATAATATTCCAGTGAAAAATATTGACTTTAGTTCAGTTACAGATGAAGCTACAGGTGCTATTATAATTGGGGGCGGTGTTTGGACAAAATGCTGGAAAAAATTATCAGCGACATCCAAACTTGACTGTAAACAACTGTGCGAGAGTCGTGGGAATGCTGGGTTTGCTTGGAGTGATACTAATGCAGCACCGGTATGTTTATGTTATGGGTTCGATGCGAAAAGTGTTGCACTTAATAAATATAGCAGTGACGAGGCTAAAACGATCTCGAACCCGTGTGACGTTTTCTTTGCACGCATTAACGACCCAGTAACAACATGGTTAGACCTTAGAGACGAACCGTAAGAGTACAAACAATATATAATAAAAAAAAATATTTTTTCAATAAAATTTTAACAGTTCCAATTTTAACTATATAGCTATGTGGTAAATTGGACACGCATCCGTATGGCCGTATGGTCTGAACCTTCTTTTGGATTGGGCCATCGTGTTCCAGTTGTCTCATTCACACTAATGTGCGATATATTTTTGTATATTTGTTTATGATTTGCTCCGAAAGGAATATTATTTTTTAACCCTTAACCGCATGCGGGCGATCTCATTGTTTGCTCTATAATGAGTGTTTTTACACCTGTTTTGGAAATGCCTGTTAGAAAGTTTTTTCTCTCTTCGTCCGATTGTTCCTGCCAAAGATGTGTAGCCACCGCAATAACCTCATGAACAATGAAACTATAATGCTTCACAATTGATAAAAATGCTTTGAGTAAGTCCATTGTATTTGATACATGATAACCCCCGGTAGAATGTGTTGTTATCTGAGTACCATAGTCACCATCTATCGTTTCCAATATAATTGAGCCGTAATTGCCTCCTGGATTTGCAGACAGCATTGGATGTGCAGACGCTGGGCCGTGCTCTTTTTTTGCTGCTTTAGTGAAATCTTCATTTGCTTGAATGCTTACGCGGTTTGCTTCTTCCAATTGAGATTCAATCTCTTCGAGTTGAATTCTTATTGCATGTTGCCCCCACACCTGATTTTGCTGTTTTTCGAGCAATTCATTTTTATACCTCCCGCGATTCTGATTTATTCTGCCTGTTATAAACATCTTGTTTCTTTCTGCATATGTTGCAAAAACAGCCGGCTCACCGCCGTCATAATACTCTACTGCGACAAAGTCAGGATCGACTTTGATTAATACACCTTCTATAACACGAACTTCTTCAGTAATATGGTAGCACGGGGAGAGGGCTCCTGTCGTTGTTTCGCCTGTCGGGGTTTCGCGTTTTCGTTCTGCTTGCTGACGTTCTGCTACTTCTCTTAGTTCTGCTTGCTGACGTTCTGCTAGTTTTGCTAGTTCTGCTTGCTGACGTTTTGCTAGTTCTGCGGCTTCTGCGGCTTCGTGTTGAAGTTTTCGTAGTGATTGGCGTTGGGCTTCGCATTGAGCTAGTGCGGCTTCACGTTGCTTCTTTCTTGTAACTAGTTCTGCGGCTGTAACTAGTTTTGCGGCATCACGTTTCCTTTTTGGTTCAGCGCTTATAAAATTTTTAAACATATTATACAATCTCTCCCTACTTATATACAAACAAATTCTACGGGATTGAATCACTGCCGATTTTTTTTTTCTAAAAACTTTGA
>MDTF01012493.1_pt1 | contig 15184 bp, 2 predicted proteins | sample 811191 | NCBI WGS metagenome assembly MDTF01 (sample SAMN05326649, study PRJNA326480) | marine metagenome | isolation source: seawater | place: Southern Ocean | collected 2011
GTTTTTCCAGATTGGTCTTGGTATTGGCCGGAAAGACATTCTTGGCACGTTTCTTGCTCTCCAGACAAAGACCACTTGCCGACAAGACATTCTTGGCATTGGCCATTTTTTTTATATTGGCCGGCCGGACATACAGAACACGAAAAAGGACTATGGTCGCCAGCACATTCTTCACACGGCGAGGCCCGTCCTTCGATATCTGAGTATCTTCCAGTAGAACATTCTTGACACGCTGCGGCGCCGATTCCCGAACTGAAGCCTTTGGGACATTCTTTGCATTGTGATCCATCATTTTTATATCGACCGGCTGTACAATTTATGCATGTATGTTCATATTCATATTGGCCGGCAGAACAATGGTGACACACACCCTGTGTCACCGAATCGCCGAACCCACATTCTGTACAATTGGTAGTCGCAGAAGAGCCATAAGTGTTGGTTGTATGGAACACTTGACATTGTAAACAATCCGATTGGCCCGTTTGGGGTTGATACTGGCCCATTGGACATGGATTACATCGAATGTTGGCAGATATACTTTGTGAATTACCCGGGTCGTCGCTAAACCATCCAATTGGACACGAGTTACAATCCGATTGGCCCATTTGGGGTTGGTACTGGCCCTGTGGACAGGTGGCACATGTTTGGGCGCCCGCTGTATTTGTATACTGTCCAGATGAACATTTGAAACAGTATGTTTGTCCTCTGCCATTTTGAGACCAACCAGAAGGACATACAAGGCAGGTATCCTGACCTTTTCCAGTAGAGTACTTACCCGTGGGGCAGATATCACAACTCGTTTCGCCATCTGAATCTTGATAGGTTCCTTTAGAACATTCAACGCATATGTTCGTACCGCTTTCGTAATAACCTTGTGGACATTCTTGGCAAACCTGACCACTTGTCAGATATTGACCCACCTTACATTGACTACAAGTTTCGTTGGCAAGAATATAATGTCCAAATTGGCATACGCAGTACCCTATAGACGTTATACCGTCAAGAGTGTCATTGTGAACCTGGATCCAACCAGAAGGACAATCTTGACAACCCATATCCGGATCTGAGGCGTTGTATCTACGTATAGTACAGTCGCTGGAGCCAACCGTGAACATTAAAAATAATATAAATATAAACATTATCATCTGTATACAATATGCTTAAATACATTTCTTTTTCAAATATAAAAAATATAAGCGTTAATTATGCCGGTTGTTATACCTCCTCCTTATCTGGGAACCATTTCACATGTTTTTGGTCTTGGCATGGATTTAATAAAGATCGGCGCGATTCACTTGTGTATCTATTTAATTTAATATTTGCAGGGTCTGTAATACCCGTATAGACCAAGCATATTTTGTTCTTCTCCGACCATGCAAAGCCAAATGTTTTTTCCTCTTGGGCCTTCTCAAAACAATCTGATTTTAACAAGGCGTCCTTCTTTTTCCAACACTTTGACCAATAACCATCTCCAATGATAACCGCATTGGTGGTTTCGTCTTTTGCTGCTGTTATGTCTATATTTTTTATGGGTATGTTAAAATGTCGCGTGAAGGTTACCATTGGATATCTGGACTGACCTGGCCTGACGACATCGCATTCGCGCGCCATTGACTCCTTTCCTTGATATACTAAAGACATCTTTTTAAAGTAAGTCCCTTCGAGCGTGCCCGAGACGCGACTAGAGTATGTTTCTTCTATTTTTGCGTATAGAGAATATAAAATAGGTTCTATAGTAATGTCTTCGAATGTTTTTCTGTTCCATTCGATAACACCTAGACATTCTTCCTGTTGGTCACATTCATATTCTGCCATGTGGCGTGTTGTCAATAGTTTGGGTTCGTCGGGCGTGTCCTCTGAATTGGTTAAATATGCGTAACCTGTCATATCTTCTTTTATCTCAGTGTATTTGTTCGTGTATGATGGTGCGATCCAAACTGTACTGTATATGATGCCCGCAGCAACCACAGTTGCTGCGGGCACCATGGATCGATAAATGTTATAAGTCAATTCGGCGTTTTCAATGGTTAATTCTATTCTTATGAAATGTCCGTCGCGGTTTAAAATTAGAAAGTTGTCAAAATCTTTATTGCGAATGGTTAGTTTGGCAGTCGTTCTGGTCCAATCAATGTCAAGGTGAATGATGTGACCATTTACGTTCAAAGTTTTGGTGCCTGTAGAATGTCCGTGAACATAATCTAGAATAATAACAAACGATGCCCCGCCAACGAGTGTAGTTTGGACTCCATTCACAGAATGGTCGTCTTTTATATCAATGTCCATGGAACATTCCGACAATGCACATTCAAATAATTTGAGAACTGGGCCACCGGGGGAGATGGCACTACGCGTGGGCGCCACCAAAACAACAGGGGTGCAAAGACTATCTTCTTCGCGAATTCCCAAGCACCGACCCTCTGGATAAAACCGGAGGGTTTCGTTTGTAAAGTCTAATTTGAGTTTAGCGTTTATCGTTTGGCACTTTTGGATCGCTGCCGGGAGCGACAAGAACTCGCCCACGTCGCGCACATTTTCCTCAGAAAAGTGCGCCTTTTGTTTGATAAAATTCTTTTCAAAACAATTTCCATAAAATTGTTCAAAAGCGTCCGAAAATTGTTTCATGTTCATAGACACGATCGTGTCTAAATTATGTTCGTTTTGAAACTCAAATGACCTTAAATCAAGCGCTTTGGTGCCACACCCTCCATGCGTGCTGCATATTTCTCCATTTTCATTTTTCGGACAGTCAAATTGACACGCAGGGCCGGTTTTCCCCTGTGGACAAGCGCACGTGCCATCGGACTGGCATTGCTCTGGATGGCCCGAGCAAATAGAAGATAAATTATACCCGTCATATCCTGGACACTGGTGTTCGCACCCATAACCACGAAAGGGCGACTTAAATGGGTCTAGTTTGGTTAACGCATCCGGATCTGTTTGAAGTACGGATTTGGCTACCTCACACGTGCATTGGCAGCTGATGCCACAGCGCCCGCGCCCCGAACATGGTAAATTCAAAAACGGCAGCATGCCTGGACATTGTTCATCAGAAGATAACGAACAATGCGAACCGGAATATTGTAGAAAATTTGCAGTTTTACGATCCATTTGGTAAGTGTTCGCCGGGGACGTCATCGCGTAGAGTTCTATATAATTTTCGTTTGTAAGTCTTCTCCCATTCACCGATGGTCCCGGCGAATCATTAAAGGACCATTCTTCCAATTTAATGATCATATACCAGGTCCGAAAGTACTCTGTGGCGGTCCATTGCATTAAGCCTGGGCCATCTCGTTGTTTTAATGTGACTTCTAACTTTTCAGGACCCCATATGGCGCTCACTTGGAGCGCGTCAGTGTCCAATATAATTTCCTGGTTCAAATTTTTTGAGAGGGAGTCAGTAGTCGAGTTATAGTTTGCAATAATGACCATTTGTCTGGAACCTATTTGCCCTTCAATTGCAACACCAAATGCCGCCGAAGTGACCACTGGAATCTGCTCGAAAAATTGTGCTGACAAAGAACGAATCGGTCCCGTAAAAAGAGTGGTCACACCGGTTGGCTCGATGTGATTGGTCAATGGAGTTGTAACGAGTGAGTTCAGACCGAGCATCGTATTAATGGTATTTGAAACGGACCATCTAGCTTGGTGCATGTATACGCGCGTCACCAATTCTACCGCGGAAGTCGTTTCTAGTTCGGTTAAATCACTTGTCATTCCGTCAGAATAGCGCCAATAAATCGAATTCAAAACGCGTCTGTGGATGCCAGAGTCCCTTGACGTGTTCATTAGCGCCCACTCTTCTAGATAAAGAGTAACGTCTTTGAGCAAATGGTTAAAAGTGGCAATCGTATTACCACCCACAGCGATGGAAAAATTCGAAATATTCATATGACATTGGATATTTTCTTCTTCCTGTGCACCAACCCGTTCGTAATTCGGTACAACTCCGTTATAATCCAATGTATAATTCCATTTATTGAGATCGTCCGAAAAGAATTGAACCATCGTCTGATTGTTTTCATAATGAATCACCAGTTCTTTCTGCGCGTTTCCATGCATATATATCGGAAAACTCTCTATTTCTTGAGTATGCGATACAAATGTCCATTCGTGTCCGCGACTGTTTAATGATAATATGTACATGCCGTCATTGGCCGCCAAAAAGATCTGGTCGAAATAAGCCAACATCGGCATGTTCTCTTGTCTGGGTGGCTTGACTCCCGTTGTCGTCAATTTGTCCCATTTGACCACGACGATGTCGGTTGGGTCCCAGGGCTCTCTTTGGATGTTGATTCGGTACACGTCTCTAAATGTTTCTTTAAATTTCAAGTCGTAATCACGCACGCCCCCATATGCATATACAGTAGAATTGCCGTAAGCGGCAAAAGACATGCCGTTGTATGCCGTCGGTCCTGTGCCGTCTCTAAATACGAGCAATCTGCCACCTCCTTCTTTATTTCTAGAACGCTTCTTTGTGTCGTATGCATGTAATTGTCCATTTTCAAAACACAAAAACATGTGTTCTGTTATTTTGATTTTGCGACATGGATTGTGTGGTTTTAAAGCAAAGGTGTTTAACAATAGAATTTTTTCATCGTTGTGGACGCGTAGTCCCCGGAAGGTAACATCTTCCGAATTGTCCAGATATCGTATTTGGGTGGCCCCTTCGATGACGTATGTCTTTGGAACACACAACGTGTTCCATACGCGTATCATGTTGAAAATTGTGTTTTTTTGGGAGGTTGGGATATTGTCTGATAAATATTCAATCCCAGAACGATTTTTTTGGCTGTCAAGCGTATAGTTTTTTGCGGCTTCGAAAATGGTCAGATCCGATTCGTACAAAAAATCTTCCGGGTATTCCCATCGCACTGTACCATGACCCTCAAATACAGTCGAATATTTTGTAACTGTTCTGCCCGTATCCGTCTTAAAATCTATATTGTAACGCATAAAAGGGGGCAAAGAACGACAAATACCGTTATAAGAGTCACATATACCATATTGAGAAGCCATTACCGGTCCATAAGACCCTGTATTGCACCCGTCACACGGTATTGAGCACGCTAGGCCGGAACCTAATGCGCATTGACAGATCCCAGACATGGTGGGCGACGGTCCTATTTCCCATACTGGCGTTGCCGGCCCATTGGGCCAGTCTGTTTCGTTACGGACAGCGCCCTCCGCTTTCTGAGTCTCATCGTCTGTTTGTCTTTCGGCAGGATCCTTTGCAAAACATCGCCCGTTACGCCCGGAACATGCAAGTTCTTGCCCTTCAGAAATTCCAGTCGGGCAAGTTAGCTCGCAAAATGCACCGGCAACGCCAGGATGCTCTTGATTATCACATTCACAGGTCGTTTGTGAACAAACTCCTTGTACAGTTCCCTGAGAAAGATCGGAACACCAATTGCGGAGTGTCAGCACGTCCATAGTTTTAGTCAATACGTCTATACATCCGTCCAGTTCATGACACTCTGAATGTGCGAGATCGGGCATCTTTAGTGTTCCATCTACGCTGTGATACATATTCTGTGTAAGACAAAAATCCGTAATGACAATTCCCTCAATGTTACAGCCTGAGCAGTTGCTGGAAACTGCAGAAGGCGTTATCCCATCCTTGAGAGTCGTTATATCTAACAGCGTTTCTCGCGTTTTACAGAGTCCGCCCTTCGAGACGTCCCCCGCCACAAGTTCCTCGATATGGTCTAAACAATCGGCAGAACAAAAATCTTTGTACATGTTCTCATGTACAAAACAATTTAGATACCACTCCGAATGAACTGGACAAATATTATCCGCTTTGCGACGATACTCGTTCGAAGACACGCAAATATCCTTCATTGAACCGGAGACAGCGGGCAAAAACGGTATATTCCCACCGGCATCGGCCACAAAAGACTGCTTGTAATGACAGTAAGCTGCCCAGTTTAAGCCGCGAAGAGGATGGCAATCCTCCTCTGTTATTTCGGGTTCTGCGAACTCAATATTGCGCGAACATTGGTCCAAATTGTTTTTGGGAATGTAGCAATGGCCTGGCTGTGACGTCTGCGACAAGGTTCGCCCTCCACATATGCCGCTCACCATTCCTGGCATAAGTTGCCAGTTTTCCAACAGTCCGTTGCAAATCGCAGTCGCGTGAGGGGTCCATGGCACATAGCTATTGTTAAATTCTTCAGACCAACGAGGATCAATCTTTGAATACTCGACCTTTTGACACCCCAATGGTTTGAGGACAGGCGAATCGATCAGCGGTTCGGCACGCAAACGTGTCCAAGACGTTATGGAATTCGTCGATTGTGTCCAGATGTCAAAAAATCCCAGTTTCTTAGGACTGAAAGAACGTAATGTATGTGTACCAAATATGCATTGTTCGTCCTCGTGACATTGTTTTGAATACAAATAACAGTGCGAGTCGCGACGTGTATGAGACCATTGTTGACATTTCTCCTGGGCATGGCACTCTGTTCGGCATTCTTCAAACGTTCTGTCGCCTATAGTGCGGAACGGTACAGTAAGCCTTCGATGATGTTCTCTTTCAACAACCAAAGACGTCACTGTCTTTTTTTCAATGTCTTTGCATAATATTCCATTCACTTTCACCGACACATCAAACGTATGATCAATGACCGTGCGCCCATTTTCAGTTCGAGATTTATGTGAACTTTCAGAAGCGTCAATCTCCCAGTACCACCATTTGTACGTCGGCACTTCGCACAGACTAACGTTGCCATTCACTAATACACGCTTCATTGTTGGGTCGTCCGGCAATGACGACGTTTGATATACGCTGACTTCGACAATGGGAACGTAATCTGCAGATAAAAGCTGCATGTTCGCGAGTTGTTCCTCGGTGTCTGACAACTGCGCCCAGCCGGATATGCGTAATTTTGTGGACTGTAACAAATCCAAAGGCCAACGAACACCTTTGACCAGAGGCGGAGACTTTATATTATTTGTGCTCGCGGCGGACCCATCATTTAAATTCGAACCAACTTCCCTTTTGACAGAAAGATGCCCATCCACATCAAAAGACCAGTCTGTAAAATTAGAACGTTTGTCCCCGTCTCTTGAATGAACGAATTCACTGCCAAAATAAAATTCACGCTCCCCGGAAGCACTCTCTAGGGCGTCTTCAAAGGAAAGGACACTCTCTACTTGCGCCCCCGAGACGCCTACAAGGACGCTTGACACGATAATCGGGTCGTGCATTCCCGAAACCGCTACTTTAGACAGAGGGCCTTTGATCTCGAAATCTTTCCTGTGATATGCTACGAGTTCAGTGCCATTTGTAAACGTCGTTTGGGTCTTCATCCATTCGCCAGAGGCGACTTTAATCTGCAGCGAATGGATGGGCGCATCCGTGGCTGTCAATTCTGCCCTCCGAATCAGTAAAGATTTTTCTTTCAAAAGTGGCGCGTCTCCTTTCCAGACAAAGTTATGGTGACCCTTTAGGCCAAACGGCGGGGACGTTATCAGCGTCCGTCCCAATTGTACGCCGGGCGCATGACAATACGCCAACCAATTGATATTGTCGTCACAGTTCTGTAGATTCGAAATATATGGCACGCTAACAGATGGTGCCGTGCCAACAATCGAGGAAATGACGTCTTCGTCAACGCGAATTGCGTGGACGCCATCTTTTGGTGAGCCTCTCTGGTGATAATTTGCTTCGAACTGTCCAATCACAAATGGACCAGTGGGTGGGATTGTGTCTTTGGTATCTAAAAAGATAAGACGATTGAGTCCGGCGGTGGCTGCATATGTTTTTCCTCCCAACGTAATATCGGATATTTTCACAACCTTTCTTGTATCGCAATAATAGTGCCGGCTGATGCGGTCGTTATCTAGTTGTGGGTGGATATTTTTTAGACATTGTGCGTTTTTTCGACAAGGATTCCTAGAGATACATCTGAATTGTACAGGTGTTTCACATTTGACTTGATGGGCGGAACATTCTGGACAGTCTTTGACTTTGTCCCGCGGTCCACAAATGTTCATGTCTGAAAGAGTTGGTTTTGGAAATTGTTTTGGAATCCACATCGCTTGACTAGCTTGCCGACAAGATTTTTTGAATGTGTCTTGAACCGTCGTCGGTGTCCAGATGGAGCCTCCCCATCGTTGAAACAATTCGTTCTCAACGACCACGCAACCGCTTGCTACCGTGGACCAGTCGCTTGAAAAGTCAAGTTCGTACACATCTTTTTCGAAAATCGGGCGGCCATTGGACACGGAGAGCGCATTCAAACATTTTATTGTAAATGGTTTTCCAGCGAATGCAAGCGAATTGTGCGTTTCTGAACTGTCCTCAAATCCCGAAACGGCTTCTACGGATGAAATTCTATATTCCACTGCACATGACCGACCCATTTTGCCCATTAGTAATTTGATCTCGTTCGCTTGATGTTCTTTCGAGAACACGTCTACGGGATTCCCATCGCAAAATAGTAAATACGGCAAAAACCAGCCCTCGACGGGTGGTCTATTCTTATACCACTTCGGTGCGACTGAATCGATGTGATTTTTACAAAAGCGTGTTAATTTTTCTCCTGAAATGCCCGGGTCCGCCTCGCACGAAGCTGGAACAGGAGTCCTTGAACTGATGAACGATTGACGGAGGTCGGATATTAAGACATATTCCGAAAATATTTCAAGTTGCCCGTGTTGTTGCACTGAACCAGGTACATTTACTTCTGGAAGGACTGGCGATTGAGAATTGGCGAACATTAAACAACTGTAAAATGTTTCCATGGAACTAATTTGCGAATCGTCACTGCGAATGGCGTCAATGGCAGCGGCACAAAAATCTGTCCAAGTCATCTCTTCGCCATTGTCTGAAGTTGGCATCTTGTCGCAAGGTGGCGCCATATTCAAACACAAATTCTCAATGTTATTTTCAAACAATTGATCTTCACAGGTTTTGGCGCGACAATACGTTGCCGTTTGACAAGAACCGTCACCAGACCTTTGACAGCGTCCAAAACACGTTTTCGTTGTTATTCTGGCATCGTCCGTGCAATAATGGTCCGTCGCGCGTATATAATCCAAATTTTGGTCAAAAACACATTCTGATTGTGCATTACAGGTTGTTTCTAGAAGATATGAATTGCATATGGGGGTTAGCACATTGTTAAACCGCTTAGTATTTGCCGAACTTTCTGCAGTTGCATTGCATTGACTGTTTTCATCGAGCGAAGGAAGCATTTCCTGTAAAACGGTTTGACACCATGTCTTCTTTTCAGACGGGTCGTATTCGCCCATAAAGAAATCTTGGACCATTTTCCGGCACTTGTACTGTGTGTTGTACGCGCATTCGGCCGTATTTAAGACATTTGGATACCAACCGCCCAACACGTTTACACAAAAACGTGGATAATCAATATCATAAATGCTTTCAATGCATTTGTCTGAAGCGGCACAGACCACTCCGGGAAACCCAGTATCAAAAAAACTACGTTGGTCAGGGACATCTCGAACTAATGAATCCCATGGCGTGGATAAACGAGCACAGAAAGCGCCATCTATCTCTGCGCAATCCTCGTCGCGGCGGCAATTTACCGCGTTTCCGGCTTCATAATCCTTCGAATTTACGGTTATGTGTACGCGGGTGATGGCGACGGCTGTTTTGCAAACACCGCGGTCAGCACACATTTCTTTGTTATAATGTGGACAATGGAATTCGCAAAATTTTCCGTAATGTTCGGGCACTGGTGGTGGCGCGACCTGAAATCCGCGCTTCAATAAACGTAATCTCGTCTCGGCTGTATATGAATCGTAAGGCATGCACTCGCAACGGTAGTCGTCTGTGTTTGGATCAAACCACAATTCCAATTCATCGCGAACGCATCGACCATGGCCAGAACAAGCTAAGCCGTCAGTACCACCGCATGTGATTTCACAATTAGAACCAGTTATTCCAAAATCACATTTGCAGGTTCCGTCCGCCATACATTTGTTGTCATTAAGGGGCGAACTAGAGCACACTCGACAATCGGAGTCGGGTACAAATTTTCCGTCGGTTGTCTTTGCACATACTTTTTGGGCCGACATGTCACCATTCAAATCGTAATTGCGATTTTTGCCTTCCGTGAAATAAATCTCGAAATCTTCTTCAATATGCCCATCCGCTGCACAATAGGATGTGCACCGATTCAGCATATTCATATTGCTTGGATACCAATTCGTTCTACATGTACTGCAAAAACGCACAGGGTCCAGAGTATCTAATCCATTTTCGGTTCCATCACAAATACACAAATTGTTTGTACCGTCATATTTCGGATTACACTTACCACGCCCGGAACACTTTTGAGGATTACACACAATAGAACAAGGCGCCACCGACATTGAAGTCAGCTGAATGTCCGGATAATAATTAGGAACGCATGTCGCGCAAAATGTATGCGGATCTGTATTCGGACACGCGCATGTTATATGCTCAACAGCGTTCTTTGTAATCACCTTACACGTACCGTGATGGTTACAACCAATTTTTAGACCGTCCGTCTCGGGATTAGATTCATAGGCCATACTATGGTCGCAATATAAGTGACACGTCGCCCCAAACCAATTTGGCTGGCAGCGTTCGCATGCATTCCCCGCAAAGTGCATTTCTTCAGGGGCGATTTTAGGACCAGAGGGCCCCTCATCATAACATTTGCACGAGCCATCTGCATTGCAAGTACCACGGCCGGAACAAGTGAATAGTTCATTGCATGAACAATCGTCGGACTCCCAAGACCCCTGGCATTCACAAACGCCAATAGTCGTATCCACAGTTGTCTTGGCAGTACACGTGCCATGTCCAGAACAAGCTGTTGGAAAAGTATTGTCGCCCGGACATGGCACCGAACAAAAATCGCCCGTAAAATGAGGATTACACACACATTTCAAATTTTCAAGCAGATCCATCTCACAAGTACCATGGCCGGAACACGGAAGACTTGAATCTTTTGTGAGGCAGCTCTGACTACAATCGCGTCCAAAATAATTAGGTTTGCAAATACATTGTAATTTGCCACCAATAGAGCGACAAGTACCCGACGCCTCATCGCAATTTTTGCAGGTCATTGAACACTGCTCACCGCCCAAAGACGTAAAATACCCTTCGTCGCATTCACAGGCACCTTGATCGCTACATTTACCATGTCCATTACAGGCATTACAAGTACCACCACCAGCAACGATCTCTTGGCACGCTTCGTGTGTTTCTGGCCAATTGGATAGACACAATGTATTACACCTAGGGCCGTAATAATCCTCCTTACAATCGCCACGGCAAGAGGACTCGGTTTGGTCTACGGCATTACAGTGATCACACAATGTGCCAACCCATTTTTGATGCGATGGGCATCGACAACCCCATCGCGACGTCTGCTGACCACTAGAAGCCACAACAGCACAAATACCTAAGTTTTCACATTGACATTCGTCACAATATTTGCCAGCAAAAACGCCAGAGGTGTCTTCGCACATACAGCGCCCCTCGGACTGAATCCAAGGCGTGTCGTGCTGACACGGAATCAATATATCATTCACATAAGACACAAAAAAATCGGTAGACATTGACAATAAAGCCACAAAAGCAGCCGAAACCAACATACAATATCCATATGTTGCAAGACTACTCATCATGTCACGACTTGCCAACTCATTTATAGTATTATTTTATAATAACATTTTACCAACATATGCGATCTTTTTCGCATTTTTGAATAACTCACCAATAGCATATAAATGGTCACGTCCCGGTCCAAAAAGCACCATGCAGCGCTTGCCAGACGAACTCTTCCAAGAAATTGGAGAATATTTAAATATATATGAACACCAATGCACGCGCCTGACACATCAAAATTTTCACTCTCAAACACTATACCGAAAACTAAGATTCCGACACTGCCTCCAAATAATACAACCCAAAACAATCACCAATGGAGCGTGCTCCATAGCAGGCTGTCACAATCAAAAGGTTATGTGCATTGAAGTAGAACCACTACGATCCAAAATACTATGCAACTATTGCTCTATACATGCTAGAATATATTTAGATTTTAATTTAAACGAACTCTTATAATTTACTATTTTTTTATGTTAAGTAAGTGTATGTACATGGCCGCCATCTCGGCCGCTCTTTGTTGTCTTGTCACGGTCTCATGATGCCAATACTCGACGTTCTTTACTTTCTTATGTTTATCCGGGCTGTTTTCTACCTGTAATGGTCTTTTGTTATGTCTAATGATAGTATTGTCGCGGCGGCGTTTTGCCATCGTGGCTAGTGCTGTGATATTTATATAATTATTTTGTGATATTTGCTAAAATAATATTTAGTCCGTCGATAAAATATTTTAAAACAAAATATTTTAAGTCAGTTGGGCCATTGTCGATAAAATATTTTAAAACAAAATTTTTTAAAACAAAATATTTTAAAACAAAATATTTTAAAACAAAATATTTTAAAACAAAATATTTTAATCATTGAAAAAATTTTGGTTGAGAAATCGGTCTGGGATCACATCAGATTCGGCGAAAGGTTCTCTACAGATAGGACATTTCAAGGTTACGTGTAGTGCATATTCTTCTTGCATTTCATGGTGATATTCCGGTACTTTACGTATTAATTCGGCGATACAGCCCGCATGAAACCGGTGTTGACACGGTTTTAGATAGATGACTTTATCTGTTCTGTTTTCGTCATTGCAGATGGCACAGTCTAGTTTTGGGCCCGAAAAAGATGCGAGGCGTTTGATGACTAGTTTTGAGTAATGTGCTGGCGATTCTAGTAGTATATCAACGAATTCTCGGTTGCACCATCTTCTACGGTCAGCATATTCGTCTGTACTTTGTAGTAATAGTTCGAAAGCATCTGGCATACCTGTCGAATTTAATATACACGTTTCGACACAGGGCTGAATAAGTCTTTGCGTTTCTTTGATCATTCTTCTTTTCCATTGTTCGGACCATCTCATAACTTTTGAGATGGTGTTTGCGGCTACAACGCATCTATCTTGTACAATAGAGCGAAGATAGATATTTTTGCCTCTAACGACGGCACCAAACATGTTGTCGAAGAATATGTGGTCTATTTTGCATGTGGTTATTCTTACAATGGACATGCAGTCCATCCTCGTCGCGACCTCATCTATTTTCCATATCGCGATTTCTCCTCTGGTATTGCCTGTAATGACATATGGTTGTTCGCCCATGGGGTGAATGGCGGTCACGGCGGCCATGTTTGCTGACGACCAGTAATAAATTTCTTCGTCGTTCTCATTTACGATGAAAACGATCCCCATATCAGTACCGCCACATATTCCGTTCGCAGTGGACGTACAGCAAGTTATTTCTCCTTTGTCTGGATCCAAATCGTATTGAGATTGATGTTGTTTGAGTGATATAACTTTGTGTTCGGTGATGATGGCGGGTGTTTGCGTCGTTAATATGGTTCCTTTTGTTTCGATTGAAATGCATTTGACTACGCGTTCTTCAAGAATGTCCCAAAGACTAATTTCCGCGTGGTCTTGGTCTTTTTCTACAATGTAAACCAGTCGTGCATCGATTGAGATGCACGATACAAATTCAATTCCTGTCAGTTTACCGAATAAGAGACAACCAGTATGTAGGCACCATACATTCATTTCGTCTTCGCACAGAGAGACGAGCCGCGCATCCATCGGAGCCAAAAAGACGACCGGGCCCACATGTTTGATAAAATGTCGAACAGGAATAAAATTTGCGGCCGATTCATATTCTATTATTTCTCCCGAATCGAGTCCCAAGAAAAATGCACCGTGTTCGCCGCACAGCGCAGTTATGTTCTGAGGAGCTCGGTGCCTATGTTCATCTTGGACCGTTTTGAATTGAATAGTGCTTAAAAGTTCCTTGGCGTACATGACGGATACTTTCGATCTTGTCCCAATTGTTTTTGAAATTTCACTGCAAATTTTAAGTCTCATAGGTATGATATAATACAATTGATCTTCAAAATAAGACCACAAAGGTACAACTGTTGAAATTTCGACATTTTCATCTTCGCTCATGGAAAGACCCGTCGAAGTTTTGAAGTGAATCGTACCGTCTTGAGTATGGGACGTTGTAATTCGCATTGGTTCTCCAAAAACTCTGATAGACGTACCTTCACATTCAAATGCTCCCAATTCTGTTTTTGGCCATATGAATTTAGTTATTCTGACATTCGTTTGCCAGATATCGTTGGACAGTATGGTCAGCGCACACTCGAGCATTGTATTCGGACCGTTCTGATGATAATATTTCCAGATGTGTATGGGTTCACCGGACGCGATGGTCAATGAAATGGCCGATGTAACGGGTATCCAATCGATTTTAACTTCGGGTCTAAATTCGATCTTCGAAATATGACCATTGAGATTCTGATGTTGAATATATGCGCCCAAAAGACTCGGATTGGGCCTTTCCAGTAAAACCCATTCCCCAGATTCTTTCAAAGGCGTTGATAAAGTCTTTGCACACAATTCTTTATAAATATGTTCTGACAATAGATTGAATATTTTTTTCATATGGTGTGTCGGACCACTCGGAAGACATTCGTGGTATTTCCTCAATATGCGGATGTATATCGCCACGAAACCGTATTTAAGGCCGACGTCAACGGCCTTTGGTGTCAACAGTCCTGCCCCGGCGGCCGTCACAGGACAAGTTGAAATATATGCCCATAGTTGTTTTGTATTGTCTTGTTGCAGTTGGTGTATGTTGATGTGTTTGAGTGCGATTTTATCGTGATGCTGCCAGCACCATTTTTGTATTTTGAAAGAAACGATATCAACGTCCTTATACACGCGTTCAAGTATATGAGAAGCAGACACGTCATATTCGTCTGATTCTGCTATTGACAGCATGCGACGAATATTTTTTTGATACCACTGTTTTAGGATATGTGGAGTCAGCCATTGGAACGAAACGTCGATGTTATTGGCTATGACAACTGTCCATATGGCATCTCGCAAACGTTCATGCCTAAACCAATGTTTTGGCCAAACTAACGTGTTGATCTTTGGGAGCCAGATGTCCACCGACATAGCCAAGACATCCATATATGTTTTTTTGGGCCATATTTTTTGGAAGGGAAGCGATGGCTCCCGAACCCATTCCAAAAGCTCTTCAGGGTAGTTACTGGACGGCCATTCAGATTCAACAATTTCTTTATTCGACA
>MDTF01003588.1_pt1 | contig 15167 bp, 13 predicted proteins | sample 811191 | NCBI WGS metagenome assembly MDTF01 (sample SAMN05326649, study PRJNA326480) | marine metagenome | isolation source: seawater | place: Southern Ocean | collected 2011
GCAATACCTAAACGATACACATCAGCACCGCCACACGAGATTTTACTTTGCCAGCAAACCCTTCAGATTCAGCACCTCGGCCGATTCCCCAGACACCGAGGGATAAAGAATCGGGCAAAAAGTCAGCCAAGGTATCGACTAAATTTTCATTCACGGTATCGATTCTGCTGATCTTGGCGCTATGCTGCTATTGGTTAATAAGCACTTACACCACCCAAAGCTTAATGCGTGACTATGCCGATGGCATGGGCAATACACTCGCTAGACAAACAGCAAATCAGATGACTGAACTCATGCTGGCCAATGATCTGATTAGCATGAATGTTGTGCTATCAGCTTTGACTCAAGATTCTTCTATCCTCAAAGTAGACGTGTTGAACGTCAGTAACGAAGTCATAGCGACCTCGAGAACAAGGGCGGCCTCGCCTGCCCCGATTATCCCTGTGCCTTTCAAAGTTAATCAAATTCAAGGTGAGTACATCGCTTCAATTTCCCTAGCCAACTCTATAGCCGGGTCAGTAATACTAACTCTTGATCTTGGCTATCTAGAAACCGGCTTGGTTAACAGCCTAGTTCTTAATGTCGCAGCCACTTTACTCCTCATTGCTATGTCATCGTTATTGATTAGTACCTACTTCCAGACGCTGGTTAGCTTCCCGGCCAACTTGTTAGCCTTTGCATTAAACCAAGTTCGAGAAGGAAAAATCGAGACCTGCCCGGAGCCCAGCAACAATAACGAGTTAAGCACCGCAATTCGGCAGTTTAATGCTACCGCTGAATTTCTAGCGCAGAATACTTTTTTAAATAATTTTGGAAACCGCCAACCTGATATCGAAGGTGATGTGCCAAAGTTTGAGCCGGGCACCCAAGATGTCACACTGCTAAATATCAAGATGGCGAACTTCTACTACCTAGCTTCAACACTAAGCGAATCAAAACGGGTTAACCTTCTCAATAAATTTTATTTCTATGCAGGTAAAGTCAGCCAGCTTTACAGCGGCCAAGTCACTTACTGCTCTGACGGTGAGGTGTTGATAAACTTTGGGGTTGGCAAGGTAGAAGAAGAGCAGGCTTTTTATGCGATCTGCGCGGGCCAGCTTTTTCTTCAGTTAGTAGATGACATTAGCGATATCGACGGTGAATCTACCGACGCAAAATTTAAGCTTGCTGTGCATGGAGGGCAAGCTGTTGGCGGACTCTACTCACCCATTACGCAAGACACGAGTAATTTAACCGGTAAAACACTGGATTTATGTCGGCAAATTTGTGATGAATGTCCCATCAATAATTTACTTATTAGCCAGGCTTGTTTTGAGAATGCTGGAGCGGCAACCCGTGTTGAAGGCGAAGTATTCACAGTAATAGACGAACAAGAACAGATCTCTGCTTACCTAAGTTGCGAGCCTATGTCTGATTTCAAATTGCTACTCGAGCGCCAAGCGATCCAACTAATCACCGTTTTCAGCGAGTAGCCAGAACCATACACTACCGAGCATTTACTCTCCTTCTGGTTTCAAAGACGTCTTAGATATCACTTCAATACGGTCAACGTTTTGAAAACCTCTTGGTAATTTATTGCCCCTTCTACCTCTTTCGCCCTGATAATGTTCTAGATCCGACGGCTTCAGATTATGGTGGCGGCGACCAGCATGGACCGTCAGTGTGTCTTTGTTGGTAAGAACTGCGATCGCCACAACAAACTCAACACGATCGGCAACGCGAGCAGACGGTATGCTGATCACTTTATTTCCTTTTCCCCTAGCCAGTCTAGGTAGGTCAGTTAATGGGAACATCAGCATGCGGCCTTCATTGGTAACCGACACGATATAGTCTTCATCATAGTTCGCTAATATGAGGGCTGATAAAACCTCACTACCTTTAGGCAACTTTAGCACCGCCTTGCCGGCTTTGTTTTTGCTGATAAGATCGCCGATTTTTGCAACGAAGCCATAACCTGCGTCACTAGTTAACAATACATCAATTGAGTTCTCGCCAATCAATACGCCTTCAAAAGTTGCCCCGGAAGGCGGATTCACACGCCCAGATAATGGTTCTCCCTGACCTCTAGCGGAAGGCAGACTATGGGCTGGCAACGAATATGTGCGTCCAGTAGAATCCAAAAAGATAGCGAGCTGGCTGCTTTTGCCCTTGGCGGCCAACTTAAACTCATCCCCTGACTTGTACTGCAGTGAAGTAGGATCAACATCATGACCTTTAGCAGCTCGTATCCAACCCCGGTCAGACAAAACGATAGTGACCGGTTCTGTTGATAGTAATTCTGTTTCGCTAAATGCTTTTGCCTCGGTGCGGCTTACCAATGGCGTCCGGCGATCATCACCATATTTTTCAGTGTCCTCCCTAATCTCTTTTTTAATTAGGGTTTTCAAACGTGTGGCGGAGCCTAACAGCAACTCGATGCCTTTGCGTTCCTCGTTCAATTCTTTTTGTTCTGCTGTGATCTTAATTTCTTCAAGCTTTGCCAACTGTCTCAGTTTGAGCTCAAGAATTGCTTCAGCTTGACGTTCAGAAATTTTGAACTTTGCAATTAAAGCTAGCTTCGGCTTGTCTTCGGTTCTGACAATTTTGATGACTTCATCTATATTCAAATAGGCTATCAATAGCCCGTCTAATAAATGCAGACGATCTACTATCTTATCAAGACGAAATTGCAGTCTTCGTCTGACCGTCTCAGTTCTAAACTCAATCCATTCTTTTAATAATGTTGCAATATCTTTAACGTTAGGAAGCTTATCAATACCGATCATGTTGAAATTCACACGATAGCTTTTCTCAAGATCTGTGGTTGAGAATAAGTGTGACATGACGCTATCTACGTCTATCCGATTTGAGCGCGGAATGATCACGATACGAGTCGGATTCTCATGATCGGACTCATCTCGCAGATCTACCACCATAGGCAGTTTCTTTTTCTGCATCTGCGCTGCGATCTGTTCCAGTATTTTGGCACCAGAAACTTGATAGGGCAGTGCGTTAATAACAATATCGCCGCCTTCCACACTATAAATAGCGCGAGCTTTCAATGACCCTCGGCCAGTTCGATACAGAGCCTGAATATCCGCCTTAGGCGTTATTAACTCCGCCTCTGTTGGAAAATCAGGTCCTTTAATTATTTCGCAGATTTCTTCTACGGTTGCCTTTGGCTTGTCTAAAACATAAATACAAGCTTCAGCGACTTCTCTTAGGTTATGAGGAGGGATATCTGTCGCCATTCCTACCGCGATCCCACTACCACCATTAAGAAGTACATTAGGCAACCTCGCCGGGAGAATTTCTGGCTCATCCATAGTGCCATCAAAATTCGGGCGCCAATCCACAGTACCCTGGGCTAGCTCGCCTAGTAAAACATCAGCGTAGCCTTGCAATCGAGATTCAGTGTAGCGCATAGCGGCGAACGACTTAGGGTCATCCTGTGACCCCCAGTTGCCTTGGCCATCAACCAGTGGATATCGATAGGTAAACGGCTGCGCCATGAGCACCATTGCTTCATAACAGGCGGAGTCTCCGTGTGGATGAAATTTACCAATTACATCACCTATAGTTCTCGCCGACTTTTTAAACTTCGCAGACGCTTTTAATCCAAGCTCTGACATCGCATAAACTATTCGGCGCTGCACCGGCTTAAGACCATCACCGATATTCGGCAGAGCACGGTCGTTGATCACGTACATCGAATAGTTTAGATAAGCTTGCTGGGTGTAGCTTTTCAGAGGCATCTGCTCGACGCCGTCTTTATTGACTGTAATATCTTGATTCATGAATTTCTCAATTTACAATTTTGTTATTCAGCAAAGTTTGCCTGATCGCCACTGCCTTCCAACCACGCCTTACGGTCTGATGATCGGCTTTTGGCAAGCAGCATATCCATAATTTCAAAAGTCGAGCCCTCACTCTTTAGATCTGGCTCTTCCTCTAGAGTAAGTTGCACTAATCGACGAGTGTCTCTGGCCATGGTCGTCTCTCGCAGCTGCAAAGGATTCATTTCACCTAAGCCCTTGAACCGCTGGACATTAACTTTGCCAGATTTTTTCTCGGCCACAATGCGATCCAATATGCCATTCTTTTCATTTTCATCGAGGGCGTAGAACACCTCTTTACCGATGTCGATACGAAACAGCGGGGGCATCGCAACATAGATATGTCCTGCATCAACCACGGCTCGAAAATGTTTAACGAAAAGCGCGCACAGCAGTGTCGCAATATGAAGACCGTCGGAGTCGGCGTCGGCCAATATGCAAATCTTTCCATACCGGAGACCCTCGATATTACTGGTGGCCGGATCTACACCTAATGCGATAGCAATATCATGCACCGCCTGAGACGCTAAAATCTCACTTGAGTCCACCTCCCAAGTGTTCAGTATTTTCCCACGTAGAGGCATAATCGCCTGAAACTCTCGGTCCCTTGCCTGTTTTGCCGAGCCGCCGGCTGAATCACCCTCCACTAGGAAAAGCTCGCCTGACATAACATCTTGAGTGGAGCAATCCGCCAACTTACCCGGCAACGCTGGGCCGGATGTAATCTTCTTTCTGGCTACTTTTTTGCTGTCCTTAAGTCGGCTTTGGGCATTGTTTATACAAAGCTCTGCAATCGCTTCAGCTTCATCGGTGTGTTGATTCAACCAAAGGCTAAATGCATCTTTAATCACACCAGCAACAAAGACCGCACATTGACGAGAAGATAACCGCTCTTTAGTCTGCCCAGAAAACTGCGGCTCAATTACCTTGGAGGACAACACATAACAGCATTTATCCCAAACATCGTCCGGGGTAAGCTTTAGACCACGAGGCAGCAAATTTCTAAATTCACAGAATTCTCTTAACGCATCAAGCAGCCCTGTTCTGAGACCGTTTACATGCGTGCCACCTAACGGTGTAGGTATTAGATTAACGTAGCTCTCACCAACAATTTCGCCACCTTCCGGCAACCACTGCACTGCCCAATCAGCGGCTTCGCCATTGCCGCTCACAGATCCCTCAAACGGTTCTGCCGGCAAGGTTTCATATTCAGCGGTGGACTGGAGTAAGTAGTCTGTTAAACCATCCTGAAAACACCATTCTTCGCTCTGAGCTTTGTCATCGCTGACAGTCTTATCAATAAAGCTCACTCTAAGCCCAGAACACAAAACAGCCTTGGCTCTGAGAACATGCTTTAGTTTTAGTACAGATATTTTCGCCGAATCGAAATACTTGTCATCCGGTAAAAATTTTACCGTTGTACCGGTATTGCGCTTGCCTACGGTATCGATTTGCTTTAACTCAGAGTCTTTTTCGCCATCCTTAAACGTCATGGAGTAAACTTTACCGTCTCTCTTAACGATGACCTCCAAGGTTTTTGATAGGGCGTTAACTACTGAAACACCAACCCCGTGAAGCCCGCCAGAGTACTGGTAATTATCGCCAGAAAATTTGCCACCTGCGTGAAGCCGAGTAAGAATCAACTCGACACCGCTTACTTTTTCATCTTTATGCTTATCAACCGGCATACCACGGCCATCGTCAGAAACCTCAACACTGCCGTCTTTATGCAGAGTTAGGGTAAGGCTATTGGCGAAACCTGCCAACGCTTCGTCCACGCTGTTGTCTATGACCTCTTGGACCAAATGATTTGGCCTGGAAGTATCGGTATACATGCCTGGCCGTTTTCGCACTGGATCTAGCCCAGTTAAGACTTCTATGGCATCGGCGTTATAGGTATTTGACATTCAATTTTCTTCTGTAGGGGAAGTCGTTCGAAAAGCTAAAAGTTGATAGTACTTTATCGCGCATTTATCTTGATTCTTGATAGTAGAAACTCAAAGATTAGAGGTAGTTCGTCTAAGTAATTTTCATAGCTATGGTTACCGCCTTGGCGGACGAGACAGTTGGCCTCAGTATATTTCTCAACAGCCTGGCTATAATCCAATGTCTCGTCTCCTGTTTGAACTAAAACTAGGAAATTTTCTGGCTTTTTCAAGGTTTCCACATGGATGTCTTTGAGTTCATCTATATGCTCTCTAGACACTGTATGGATTTCATCCGTGTGATAATTGTGGTGTTCTCCAATATGATCTTCCCAAAGCTCAAACGGTCTTACCGCAGGATTAATAAGCACTGCAGGCAAAGCATATTTCTGAGATAAAAAAGTGGCATAAAATCCACCCAGTGAACTACCCATAATAATGATGTCATCAGCTTTCTTGCTTTCAATTAACAAACTCAGCTCTGCGACTGTTTGCATCGGCCCATTTCTCATCATAGGAAAAGTGCAGGCACTCTCTAGCCCTATTTCACTACAGTAAGAGGCTGTCTGCTGAGCTTTAGCCGACTGCGGAGAACTTAGAAAACCGTGTAAATAGAGAAGATGTGGGGAATGTGACAAGTTTGTTCCGAGTGCTCGCTGGGTGATAATACTTTGAGAGGAATTTTAAATGCTATTCCTACCGGACTGTTCTATTAATTTATTCTCACTGAGCTGTTCTTGTTAACCGCTTCTTAACTTAGTAGAAGTGTTTTAAACTTTGTGAGTGCTGGGATTGAATATCAACTACACGCGAAGACCATCAGTACCCGTCACTTTTTAAATCTACATCAAGGTCCGAATCCATGATTCGTTTAACATCCGATTCTATAGATCCATCTTCATGGAGCGAGAAGCTTCGATACCCGGGATTGACCTCATCGAGGGCGAAACTCTTAGCGTGAGGCTTAAATTGAATACACGTTGAAGGAGTACAAAAACAACGTATTCCCAAATGCTCAAAATCCAAAGACTGATGAATGTGGCCATAAACGACTGCCTTAACTTTATTGCACGATGTCGCTATTTTAAAAAAAAGCTCATTATTTTGCAGACCAATATCTTCCATCCACTCAGGAGTGCCAAGCACTGGATTGTGATGCAAGCAGATCATACAGTGATTGATCGAATTAGTGTTATTGACGTAATCGAGCTTGTCTTGTAAAAACTCCAGCTCGCTTTCAGATAACCGGCCATGAACTTGGCCAACAATGGAGGTATCCAACATCACGATATACCAGTTTTGAAGTTGGATAGTCTTACTGCCGAGATCGCTCTCTTTAGCGACATACTCCATAACGGTGGCAGCATCGTGGTTACCCGGTATCCAGCGACATGGAGCGTTAAGTGGTGTTATCGCCTCTAAGAAATTCTCGTAGGCGGCAACTGATGCATCTTGTGCAATGTCACCTGTTGCCAGTATCAAATCGATGGGTTCTTCGTAATGCGCCACCATTTTTACCACATGGTTTAAACTGTCTGCAGTATTCATCCTTAACAGCGTACCATCACTAGTTCCATACAAGTGAGTATCAGTAATCTGCACTAGTTTAATAGGAGTTGATGATGCCATAAGGGTTGGGGCTTCATTAGGTGCTGGGTGTTATGGCTGGCGTTTTCATGCTTCTACCTACTTTCAAGCAATGAGTTAGCCATTCGCCTAAGAATGAATTCACCTGCATTTTCTCATCCGGATAATACATTTTTGGATTTGGTTGAGCATAGCGAGATTGCAAATGCCGGTGACCTTGATAGGAAACAACTTCAGCTGTATTCGCATCATGATAGGCCCTGACAAGCATAGATGGATTAGTCATCCATTTCTTGAGCTGCGGCCTCTGTGTAATCTCTAATGTGGTGGTGTATTTAAATGCTTCAAGAATTCTAATTTGAACAACTACTTTCTCACCGCCTGACTCTAAGTCTGCAATCACAAACTCACGGCCAATTCCTTCCAATATTTTTTCTGGATCGACTAGCTCGCGCTTTATAACATCGGCATCAGAATTAGCGGGGATATAATCTTCAAAAGACCTATCAATATAGGCCTGTAGCTGTGGAACAAGTTTAAGCAACCGTATGTAGTTGGCGTCGCACTCTGCCATCTGCTTGATGAGGTCGATACTGTAAGATTTTCTTGCCATTCGTCTTTTCGGCCTAGGTACTTGTCTCGTTGTTTGTGTTTCGTTTCATGTCCGACTTTTATCTAACTTTAGTCTAAATGAAAAATTATCATGGCGCTAATTGTAAACATTTACGCCATATTTGCGAGCCAATCTATGATTATATTTCGATTTTTAGAAACTCTTAGCGAGCCTCACCCAACCACTGACTGGTGGTTACATCAAGATGTTTCTCAAGCCAAAAACTGGCAATAATAGTCATTGCATTGTTAATCAGACCCGATTCAACCGCACCATAAAGCTCAGCCACTGATAATACGACAACCTCAATATCTTCATGCTCAGCGTCCAGTCCAAACACGCCCCCAGCTTTACTTGCATCGACTTGTCCGCAAAACAGATGTACTTTCTCATTAGTAGTGCCGGGGCTACTATAATAGGTGCAAATCTTAGTAATATTTTGAGGCCTGCAGTCTGCCTCTTCTTCGGATTCTCTCAATGCCACATCTTCTGGAGACTCTCCTTCCTCAATCATTCCCGCAACAAGCTCCAGCAGCCATGGATTCTGGCCCTCGTCGATCATTCCCACTCTGAACTGCCTGACTAAGACCACCTCAAGACGCAATGGGTCCAGCAACAGTATCCCGATAGCACCACTTTTAACTTGAATTTCACGGCGCATCTCCTCACTCCAGCCGCCTAAAACTAGTTTGTGCTTGAGCAGCAGCTTGTCAACTTTGAGAAAGCCATCATAACCGGCTTGTCGCTGACAAACTTCCACATCGTGGCGCGAGAATTTGCTCTTAAGCTTGCTCATACTGAACATCCAGGGGTTAGCTGATAATTGTGAAATGCGTTATTGTGTAATGGGTTAGTCGTCACACTGGAGACAATAATTGTCGAAGCAGAGCAGTTAGAGCTGAATTTAGCAGGAATAGCAGCTGTTTCCATGCTCCAGCCGCTAGCTCAAACCCGCTTTAGGGGAAAGCCTTGTGGCTCAAACCCGAAAACCCATAGATTCATTGGGCTTTAGGTAACTAGCCCTATGGCTAAGTACGTAAGCGGGCCCTTAAACGCAGGTTTACGTGCAGGTTTAAGCGCAGGTTTAAGCGCGGGTTTAAGCGCGGGCCTCAGCTGCAGGGCTCGAGCATCCGGCGCACAGAAACAGTGCGCCGTGAGGTTTAATCTCGGCTAGTAACCTCTAAAAGGTGATAGCCAAATTGTGTTTTTACTGGACCCTGAAGAGTATTAACATCGGCACTAAAAACTACCTCATCGAATTCTTTAACCATCATGCCGGGGCTAAATTGACCAAGGTCACCGCCTTGAGCTTTTGATGGGCAGTTTGAATGGGCTCGGGCTACGTCGCCAAAGTCTTCTCCACCGTCAATCTTGCCTTTAAGTTCCAGACATTTTTCCTCAGTCTCTACCAATATGTGTCGTGCGCTAGCCGTAGACATAGATATTCCTCTTTAAATTTCTTTGACCATATTATGCCTCAATCAACCTGCTAGGCACACAAATAATCAGACTTACGCTATAATGGCCGGCTAACCGCGCGTCTTTGTTAATACTGCCAATGCCAACGAAATTCACCTACGTGCCTCGTCTAAGCAGTAGTTTTATAGTCATCAGTTAAGGTTTTTATTATGCCATTGCCCGAACCAACCGCTAGAAGACATATCCATACACGGGCTATTGATTACAGAGGCTTTGAGCGCGAGGACGGACTCTGGGATATCGAGGCCCATATGACCGACACTAAAACCTACAGCTTCAGAAACGATTGGCGGGGAGAGATGGCGATCGGCGAGCCTCTCCACGAAATGCTTCTGCGAGTTACTATCGATGATGGGTTCATTATTAGAAATGTAATTGCCGCTACCGATCGTAGCCCTTTTGAAATGTGCCCAGAGATCACCCCTGTGTATAACTCTTTGGTTGGCATCAAAATGGGCCTGGGCTGGCGCAAGGCCATAAGAATGAAAGTTGGAGGGGTTGATGGATGCACCCACCTAACTGAGTTACTTTTCCCCATGGCGACCGTTGCGATGCAAACTATCTGGCCATTAATGAGTCATAGGAAAAATCAATCGGACTCTAACGTTGGTGACAGCAAAAAGCGCCCCGCGGTGCTTGACACCTGCCATGCTTGGTCCACAGAATCGCGGGTGGTGAAAGAAAACGCTCCAAAGTACTACACTGGCCCTGACAAAATTGACACAGTGGATATTGACTAGCTGCTCGTTTGTTTGAGCTGCTCCGTTAACCTTCGTTTGGCCTCCGTTTTGACTTCGTTTGACCCCGCCTTTAGACCCCAATTTTTCTGGATCTGTCTTTGTCGCGGGTGGAACCTGACTCTTTAGACCCGTTTCTTTAAACCTACTTTTAAATGCCTTAAGCTAGGCCAAAGCTAGGCATTGCTAACGGTAAAAGAGTGGAACCACCAAGGATATTACAACCCCTTCTCGATCAGTTTGGTTTTCGGCGCTGATTCTGCCGCCATGAAATTCAGCGATGAGCCGGGCAATATGCAAGCCTAATCCCAAATGTGGTTGCTTCTGTTTCTCTTGGGGTCTTATCGAAATCATTGAATCGAATACTCTGTCTTTCATTTCTTCGGGTAAAAATGGACCCGCATTGGATACTTTTACCACCGCATGATCCCGCAACCCCTGACAGTAAACAACAATGGGCTCGTTCGAGTAAGAAAACTCGACCGCATTAGCAATGAGCTTGTCTAATAGTTGCGCAAAGTACTCTGGCACACCGTTAATTAAAATGGGCTGATCGGTTAACTCAGTCTCAAATACAGATTCTGGGTAAGCTAGTTTGTAACCTTCGACACAGCCATAGATTACATGGCACAGATTTATTTTCTCCTTTTCTGAGGTTTGTAGCATTTGCTCAAGTCGAGTGGCCTCACTCATATTAGTCAAAATTAAATTCAGCCTCTTGATACCTTCCTCAGCTCGCTCTATATAGATTTTGGATTCATCGTTGCTATTTATCATGCTCAAATTTTCTAACGATGATCTCACTACAGTCACTGGCGTTCTCAATTCGTGGGACAGTCTTGAGGACATATTTTCTAAATAAATCGTATACTGGGATAGTCGTTCTACTATGTTTGCAAAGCTACGAGAAAGGTCGCCAATTTCATCAGAATTTCTCGACGGCATCATAGTATTCATAACGCGTCCAGACTCATCGATAATTCCCTCAGCTTGATTTCTTAGTAGCCGTATTCTCGATGAGATTCTGGAAGCGAAGAAAAACAGTCCAAGGGTAACCATTAACATTACTGCAAGGATGGTATTAAATAACTGCTCCAACGCTAGGTTTCTAAAAGTACGTAGACCATTCATATTCTGATCTACCAGAACAGCGCCAATAACTTCTCCACCCGCGACAATAGGGTGGGCAGCTTCCAAAAGCCGAGTCTGGGTTTCATCTGTCAGCGTTCTAAACTGAGTAAACGGCATGCCGTCCAACGCCGAGTCAATATGAGCACCCTCACGGCGCACGCCGGAATACAGCTCGTCAATAAAGTCATTGCTAGGCTTAGAAAGAATTTGGTAATAGAGCGGATTTAGAATTTTTTCTTGAACATAAGTTATCGCTTTGTTGCCTGAGAGACGCTCATCAGCGGGTCTCTCTAGCTGTAAACCTGTTGCAGATTGGATATCGCCAACGGTTAGAAGTACTCGGCCACCACGGTCAACAACCTGAATGCGAGAATTATTGTGGCCCATGCCGGCGACAATTCGATCGATCTCCGGTGTTGGTAATCTAAGTGAGCCAAGATTTTCTTTGTCCTCCGAACGGTAGGTGGCGACTACACTATTAATACCGCGATTTTCTTGATCATCTACATCGAAGATAGCAAAGCCAAGCTTGTCGCCAAGCATATCCATTGGAATCTGAAGCTCTACCTCATAACCCCCTTCTGTTTCATACCACTGACCGCTTATACGGTCTTCGTGAATAGGGTTTGAGTAATCGTCCGCAACTCGAAACGGATACAGATATTCCGGCTCGTGAGGTGCAATAACATAGCGATTAATCTCGTTTCCCTGCTTGGACAGCATACTTATCTGAATGAAGTCACTGCGATGTACGCTTAAAGAGGTTTGGCTTCGATAAACCAAATTGTCATCCTTGACTTTAAAGTAGGCATAGAGAGACCCATTATGCTCGCCCACCATACTCTTGAACTTTAATGAATCTTCATTGCCTTGAAGCCTCACTGGTGCAAGTGAGGTAGAAAGATAATCTTTTGCACCGTATTCAACTTCGTATTGCTGATACTCTCGCCAATCAACTATGGCGCCATCGTCTAGCGAAAGCGGCGAGAAAACCGGATAAACATAAAGGTCTTCTGTGCTTGTAGCAGGGCCGTATACTCCTTCGTCAAACAACTCTGGTCTTTCGTTTAATGCAGTGGCTAAAGCCTGGGCTATTCCAAGAACAGTTTGCTCTTGCCCGCGTCGAAGATACGTTTCCATTTCCAAAATATATTGATATCCAAGCCAAGGGATAACTAGTAGAAAACTAGAAAGAAAAACCAACTTGAAGCGAATCCCAAAAGGATTTTTAAAAGCTAGCATAATCTAATCTTTAGCTTCGCGCTGTGGCACTATATTCCAGCGGTAGCCCATCCCGTAAACTGTTTCTATGCAATCGAAGTCGTCGTCTATCTGCATAAACTTTTTTCGAATTCTTTTGATGTGCGAGGTAATAGTGCTTCCATCAACGAAGATTTTCGATTCCTGCATCAAAATTTGTCGACTTTTTACGTGACCTGGAAATTTCGCCAAAGCGTGAACCATCCAGAATTCTGTGACTGTGAGAGGAATAGCATTGCCTTCCCATTGTACTGTGAGTCTTCTGATATCAAGGGAAAGCTTGTCTCGCTCAATCTGATTGTCAGGAGAGGGCGGTTGATCTATTACATCCATTCGGCGAAAAAGAGCGGCAATTCTTGCGGTTAAGTGGGGCAGACTAATGTCTTTAGTCAAATAATCATCCGCGCCCATTCTAAGGCCACTGACTGTATCAAAATCGTTGTCTCGGGCCGTCAAAAATATAATGGGTAACGTTTCAGAAAGAGAACGCAAAGCTTGGCAGAGTTTAAAGCCCCCGTCGATTTCATCTTCTAAACCAATATCGATAATCGCCAGATTAGGCAGTCTAATATCAAAAGCTAGCATCGCATCTTTGCGGTTCGCGTATGTATTGACTTCGTATCCCTGCTTACGCAAAACGTCGGCGTAATTTTCACGGATAGCGGCCTCATCTTCAACAATCGCGATTCTTCTGCTCATGGTCTTGGCTTCTTGGGTTTTTAACTAATGAAATAACTAAATACTGCTGATTTTCGCGACTATAACTCATTTGACGTAGCAAAGTGACGGATGGTTTCACAGGCCTAGCAATTGCCATTATTCTGCCATATTTAATCAGCGTATGGCCCTTTTACTTCCCTATCCAAGTAATAAACGTTGTGTTTAATAGCTTTAAGACACAAACAATATTTCGATCAACGATTTGCTTGATCTTAGTCACATAGCAGCACTGCTGCAAAATCACTTAAGGATACTACCCATGACTAAATTTTTAACGTCGGTTCTATTGTGCAGTTTAGTTTCGGTTCCGGCGTTAGCCGATACTGAAAAAGCGTCCTATGGCGATGATCCCAGCTCACAAGAAACAACAGGGTTCTTCACCGGTGTCGCGTTAGGCGCACTGGCCGGAGGCCCCCCAGGCGCTATTGTTGGAGGCGCCTTAGGGGCCGTATTCGGAGATGGCTGGCATGCGCGACAAGAAGTTGGGTTGCTGCAAGTAGACCTAGTCCAGAGCCAACAAGCCTTTAACAGGCTAACCGAAAAATCAGCGAACCTGCAGCGTGAATACCAGCTCGCACTGGGGCAATTGGATTCAATGCGCAGCCAAAAGCCACAACTTTTCAATGTCGCGAGCACGCCAGGGGAACTGTCTTCGTGTTGTGACAACGCCGGCCTTTCCCTTCATTTTCGTAGCGGCTCCAGCGACATCGAACCACAATATGCAGAGCAACTTGCTAGCATGGCGAAAATGGCTGGCCTGTTACGCACCTCACGAATAGAAATAGTAGGCTACGCTGATAGAAACGGAGATGCTGAAATGAATCTTAATCTGTCGAAACAGCGCAGCAATTCGGTAAAAGCATTCTTTAAAAGAATGGGGGTTCAAAATTCAGAGATCACCACCCTCGCCTATGGAGAAACTCTGCCTCTACAGCCTAGCCAGAGCTTCGAATCAGACTTCTTCGATAGACGAGTCATAGTCCGGCTTCGTGATCCATCTAAGCAAATGCTAACCCAAGGCGCTGGTGATAAATAAATCTATTCACGTCATTGACGACCGGAGTGCAAAAATGACAGAGTTAAGGCTAGTAATCGGCAACAAAAACTACTCAGCGTGGTCGCTTTGCCCCTGGTTGATGTTAAAGATGTACGATATCGACTTTGATGAAATTAAGATTCAGCTTTATCAAGATAATACAGCGGAAAAACTTGGACCATTTTCTCCCTCTCTTAAAGTTCCTGTTCTACTGCATAAGGACATCAATGTCTGGGACTCATTGTCCATTTGTGAATACATTAACGAAGAGTTAATAGGCGGCGCTGCATGGCCTGCTAGCGCTAAGCTCAGAGCCTGCGCTAGATCAGTAAGCGCAGAGGCTCATTCAGAGTTCCTTGGCCTTAAGCGCGATTGGCCAATGAACTGCAAAGCCAGCTTCCCGTTAACCCCCTCTGAAGTCTTGATTAATGAAATCGCTCGGATTGATGCAATTTGGAGCTGCTGCAGACGCAAATACGGCGAAAATGGAAGCTACCTGTTTGGTCGATTTTCAATAGCTGATTGTATGTACGCTGCTATGGCTATCCGCTTTGAATCGTATGGGGCGGAGCTTAGCAGCGAGGCCAATACCTATATGCAGACGCTACTGGACAATCCTTTTGTGCAAAAGTGGATAACCTTGGGGAGACGGGAGAAAGAGACTCTCTCTATTGCATATTCTAGCACCGGCTAATCACAGCCCTTTACTGAGGTGATCCTCACTTCGTCCAACCTCGCTAAAAATATTGCGCGCGTGGACGATATGCTAGAATATACAATTTGCAGTAAAAGAGGGTTGCCGTGTCAGCAAAGGAAGTGATTAACTTTTGGTTTGGGGAAATCGAGCCAGGCCAGCGTTTCAAA
>MDTF01009107.1_pt1 | contig 15150 bp, 12 predicted proteins | sample 811191 | NCBI WGS metagenome assembly MDTF01 (sample SAMN05326649, study PRJNA326480) | marine metagenome | isolation source: seawater | place: Southern Ocean | collected 2011
GACCTGAGCGGCTGGGACGTGGGCGCCGTCAGGAGCATGTTAGGCATGTTTCAGGGCGCCGTGGCCTTCAACGGCGACCTGAGCCTCTGGGACGTGCGCAATGTCGAGAACAGGGACCGCATGTTTCAGGGCGCCGTCGCGTACCTGCCGGCGCACGCGCTCGGCTCGCGCCCGCCGCCGCCGCCGCTGACCGACGCCATGATTCTCGACGCCGTGGACGAAGCCTTGACGGCGGGCAACCAGGCCGCGGCTACCTTGCGACGGGAGCGGGAGGTGGAGCAGCTGGGGCAGACGTTGGGCGCCGTGAGATTGTCGCCGGCGCCGCCCGACAACTGAACCGCGTAGTTGTCGTTGGACTTTCGGTAACTTTTGCACTCAACGTGCGGATAGATACTTGTGAACAGCTAAGGGCGAGTACCGCCGGGAAGCACCTCTGCTGAATCCTTCTATCTGCCCCCCCTGCGTTCAACCTTTTTAACCCTACCCTTTGCTGCGGCGACCGTACGACTGTGTGTGTGCTCTGTAGTCTTCAGCATATGTACAAACGCAAAACATATTTGCCGGCCCTCGGCGTAGAAACGCTCTTTCCTCACGACGGGTGATTGGTTTATTGTGACTTTGCCGTTTGCAAACGTGAGAGCGTCTGTTCCGATCACGATCTCGCCAGTCCAATCCTCGCGAAAGGTACCAGGCAAAACCCTGAGTGAGTCGGCACGATTCGCATCCACGACTACGGTGACGTCTCCGTTTACACTGGCTATCTTAGACTCGATGAGGCACGTGGTGCCTTCGCCGAATGTGCTCCGCAAAAATACGGTCAGGTCACCAGAATGTGTGCACTGCAATGGCAACTCGCAGGGAGTATCCAAGAAAAAGCTTCGGAAGTCAATAGTCACCGTATCCCCCACCCGCAGCAAAACCTCGCTGAAGTACTTCACCAGGAGCGCGCGGCCATGTACAGATTCCTTCCAATGACCGTCGAGGTGGAGATCGTTCACCTCTTCGATGTCAGTCATGTGGTCGTAAACCTGGATTAGGAGCGAGCAATTGTTCCCAGTCACCGGATTCGCAAACTGCCGAGTCTTCAACAGGTACTCGCGTTTGTCTACCCCACATTCCGCTTGATGAACTAATGCATCTTGCTGAAGTAGTTGATCGACGCTGAACCACGCTGCGATGCCGTACCATCGGTCGTGAAACAATTTCAGGCGTATACAGAATGCGGGGAACCCAAACATGTCGTACCCTTCGATCTCGGAGTACAATCGCAGGCTCCGCGTATCCAATTGGGTTGATAGCGCAGATGTAACCTCCTTCAACGAGTTGGGTGTGACCCCCTTCCAATTGACGTTGCTCCCACACGCGTGCAGAACGAGCGATCCAAATGACGAGCTGGAAATTGGGTTGGTCAACACTTCGGAATACGACTGCCCTGCCCGGTGGACAAGAGCGAAGCACCGCAGAGACGACTCCCAGGGCATTGAACTCATTGTCCCGTGTTCGAAGAGGCTGACACCTTTCGTGGACAGTAGCATTATTGAGGTAGTCTCAAATATACCATTATGCCTGAGATGAGAAATAAGTCGCTCAAGTTGCTTGTCAATGTTGCACAAGTGTAACCACGCCAACCCGTGTGCACACAGGGAAGTCTGTACTACGCTCTCGGTCCCGAGGGCATTGGTCCCTTGACGCTCATTATACTCTGCCAAGCAATATGGTATATGGCGAGACCTTGCATTCATATCACTGATTGCGTCGGTCACCACGCTTTTCGAGATGTACCTTTCCATGTCATCACCGTTGGGGTATGGTATATAGGTTTGAATCTTTTTTTTCGTTCGCAGCGTATCACCACCGAGTGAATTCACTCGAATCTTCGCATTTTGTGTACCGTCACCGTTATCCCATACTAGATTCTCTACGGAACGACACCCGAACAAATTTAGCATGAGCGCACGCCTTTGTGTGTTTTTCCACCTTGAGATCGATTGCAAGCTACGAGTGAATACCAACTCGTCGTGTACCTTGTCCGACAGGCACCTACAAAACGAAGAGTCCTGCTCATCAAATACATCTATCCCCCAGTCCTCGACCGATGACGTGCAGTCCCATTGTCCCTCAAGTTCGTCTTTGAGTCCAAATGGCCCTCGAAACTCGGTGTCAAACCCCATACGCCGCATCTGTTCGAATATGGTCGATCGGTCGCGACAATCTGCGTGCACATCTTCAGTAATTTTCGCGTCGCTCAAAAAATGAAACAATGCCTGCTTTCGCGATACATGTGAGGCAATGCAACGAGGGTATAGTGTACTACACATCTTCAACTCCCGGAACGCCGGGAGTTGGGCGAAGGCCTGTTCTATTAATGCACCCGCAACGCCCCCGTACAGGTTGACTATGACTATATTGTTTCCGTCACCTTCTGTCATTCTAATAAAGTGTCGTAAAAAAGTATCGGATACGGCGCACCTCGTGATGCAATATAACTGCAATTTGCTTCTTTGAGAATCGATAGTTCCATCATATGCGCGTGTTTCGATACTCCGGATGAAACAACGCATGGTGGTGTGGTTGTGGTCAAATTACTGACATGGCATGCTTCTGCCAGAAACGATCCATCAATCTATGGGCAGCGTTTTCGGAGAACAACCGCCCCCCCGCGAAACGGTACAGTTCTGCGATTTCGAGAACGCGCACGACGCATTCTACTCGCTTGGCCACTCCTCCTTTACCTTGAGCAAAGCAAAGCCAGCTGCGGAGACCCTGGGCGATGCGCTGTGCGAAACCGCGCACTACTGTGTATTCGACACGGAGACGAGTGGATTATCATCAAGGGACTGTGTAATCCAAATGGCTATCGGATTCTATGACGAGGGTGGCTCGCAACTCGGAGTTTACGATCGATTGTGGAAACTTCCGAATGGTGTTCGAATCAGTGAGGGAAGCTTCAAAGTTCACAAGATTTCGACGCAACGGCTGAATGACGAGGGGTGCGAGACGGCCGCGGAAATAGAAAAAGTCATGAAATATATAGGACGGATGCGCAGTCGGGAAAAACTGATCGTCGCACACAATGCAAGTTTTGATTTGAGAATGCTTGCACAGACGGCGAAAAATTGGAGCAAACATTGGGAGCTCGTTGCGGATGATGTGTTTTGCACCATGAAATCAGCCAGGGTACATTGCGGATTGATATCGACCAAGACTGGTAGGCTCAAGGCCCCATCGAACACGGAGCTCTACGAAATGCTGACCGGCGAGACGGTAGCGACCGAGGAACTACACAATGCACTGTTCGACGTTTCTCTGACGTCAGCCTCTTTTTTCCAGGGGGCAAGGCGAGGGTGGTGGTCTGATGGTGTGTAAAATATTGCCAAAAATATAATGTGGGATGCGGTGACACTAATATTACTCTGCACCGCAAATTGGTGGGTATACTTTGAGTATTTGGCAACTAGTGGGTTTCCCCTCACGTTTGTCACCTTTTGCATCTTTGAGAACCTGTCGATATTCCCGACATCGATGTACACATCATTTGAAATAAGTGTGTTTGATGTGACGAGTATGCTTGTTTTGTTAGACGGTCTTCAGACGTGCTGTCACTATGCAGCACACACGTATTTACGTCACACTTTCATAGGAAAATCACACCTAATCCATCATACGAATCTCTCTCCCAAGCCACACGACGCATTCTACACCGGATTTGTGGATGCAATCGTGCAGCTGATACTACCGCTATATTGTGTGCTGTTACTCGTAAAACCGTCAAGGTACAGTGCGATACTGTTTGGATGCATGTATTCCTGGTGGTTGCTCTTCATACACTCAGAACCCAAAAAAGAATACCCATGGTTGGAATTCTTTCACCTAGTCACACCACGAAATCACCGCAAACACCACCAAACACCGTCCACCAACTTTTCAACTATATTCCGTTTCTCAAATGCCCAGCAGCATTGATCTCTACCGTCACGGCGCGGTGTTAGGGTTATTCGTCAGTTCCGATGAACCTACCGAGTGTGCGCCATGCTGCTTGGGTGAAGTGTGTGTCAGTGAAATACGGGGGTGAAGAAAGCCTCCTGGGTGTTACGAGCGATGATGCGTATAGGGAAGCGTGGATAGGTTGCAGAACATGATTATAAGTTTAGCGCCTACGCGATGTCCTCGTGGATATTTTGACCGGCGATGAACCCCCCGACCAGTGCGTTGCCGAGCGTACTGCCTGGGGCTAAATACGTCGGAAACAGTCCAGGGGATGCCGCGTTTCCACATGCATGTGCATTGTCGGTTGAGATGATTCGCTGATATTTGTCAACAACTGGACCGCTGATTGTATCGATTATTCCCTGTTTTATTTTACGAATTTTCACCGGTGTTTGAGGGTTTACCCTTGCTGAACATTCGGATTTGTCAGCTTGATCTCCCACCCCGTAGAAGGTTGCAATGAAATTCTTCCACAGTCGTTTCGATCGAGTGTCACACGATTTTACGACAGCGCTATTCAATATGTTTTGAGAAGCGGTGTCTCCCAGTTCAGATTGTACAGTTGTATTGGAAGCGGGGTCGTAAGTAATGTAATATGCCTCTTTGATTCCTTTTCTTTTTGCAATTCGTCCGCGTTCGTCATACGATGCAGACTCGTCATAGATTAAATCCCCAGTTAGAGATAGCACGGTCGCCTTCGAATCCCATAGAAACCACTGCGGGGCATTCTCAACGAATTCCAAATACCATGCGTTTAGATCATCTTTCACCCAGTCATTTGTTTTCGTCAGGTTCCACAGAATGCCGGAATTGTATGCGTGGACTTCGTTTGTCGAGTTGATGCCCAGTATCTCGCACTCTTCTTGCGTCGCGGCCTTACCAAACCCACCGGAACCAAAAACAATATTGGTACCTTTTATGATCTCCGAGTTGGAAAGTCGCAAGACCCATGTTTGATTCACTTTTTGCACATCTTGAACCGTGTGTTCAATGAACGTCGAGTTTTCTTGCGTAGCTCTCGTCACCATCATCTTTATGAGACTTAGTGTACGTATGTCAGTGAAACCGGCGCTCGATATATGCTTGACGCTATCTTTCAAGCTATTTTTCAAGTGCAAGTACGAGGGCCAAGTTTGGAATTCGTTCAGCGTTCCGTTTGAACCACAACAGTTCGACCCTTTGTACCACCTTTTGCTCTCACTGCACGTAAAGTCGCCATGATCTACTAGATGCCGCGTTTCATTTACACAGCACGTCGGCATTTCTGAACACTTGGTTGTCACCGAGTCGTCGTGTGATGGGACTGGATCGAATTTTACACCCAATGCGCTTTCAATATATGCCGTTGCTTCGCCTGTTTTGTCTATGAAATATGCCGCCCGGTCCCGGTCAAATGCCATACCGTGTTTCGCCGCATGGTCCGACAATTCTGATAGAATTGCATACTTATGCTCAGACGATGGTAGGAGAAACCAACCACTCCCGCTGCGCGCGGACGTAGACGTGTTGAGATTGGGGCATACGAGACAGGATTTGTGTTGGAGTTGCAAAGTTCTTGTGAAAAAGGCGACCGCCCCGGCCATGCCACATCCTATAACTATCGTGTCACAATATAGTACGGGCGGCGGTGGCGACGCGGGCGGCGGTGGCGGCGCGGGCGGTGGTGGCGGCATGGACGACGGTGGAAAGGGCGGCGAGGGTGGGAACGGCGGCGGCGAGGGTGAGAACGGCGTCGGCGAGGGTGAGAACGGCGGTAGCGGCGGTTGCGAGGACAGCTGCGGTTGCGAGGGCAGTGGCGGTTGCGAGGGCAGTGGCGGTTGCGAGGGCAGGGGAGGCTGCGAGGGTAGTGGCGGTTGCGAGGGCAGGGGAGGCTGCGAGGGTAGTGGAGGCTGCGAGGGCAGTGGAGGCTGCGAGGGCAGTGGAGGCTGCGAAGGCAGCGGTGGGTGCGGGGGTGGGTGCGAGGAGGGCTGTGACGGCTGCGGCGGCGATGGCGATGGTGGCGAGGGTGGCGGAGGCGGAGGCGGTGGCGATGGCGATGGCGGCGAGGGTGGCGGAGGCGGAGGCGGTGGCGGATTGCACCAAGCAGACACCGGCTGGAGGACGCACGCATGATCCGCATTCACCACTGTCCACGTCATCGGCCCCGAATAACCGCACTCAAAGAACGTGTTGGCGAAGCATACCTGCTCGCCGTGGCACAACTCGGGGCAGCAATGGGAGCTGACAGTGCATTGCTCGCCTGGGGTCGTGCAGGCGCCAGGGTTGGACCCGTAGGTGAATCCAGAAGGGCACGGTGGTGGCAGTCCCGATAGTCCGGATGGCAGCGAGGGTGGAGGAGGTGGTGGAGAGAGTGGGGGGGTGAAGTCAATTGATTCTATCGCTATATCTCTGTGCATGTTATGAGCGGCTTGCACGCAATAGTAGGTCAGTTTTGTCAAGCTTGTGTCGCTTGGTATGGTGAATTGAATGAAACCACCGGATCCGACCAGAGCCGCCTCGCACCCTTGGCACTGAAACGATGTACTCAGTGTACCAAGGAAATCATTTCCGACTTTGAACGGGTGATTAGAATACACTCCGTTGGCCTCAAATCTGTATGTATTGCCTCTCGTGAAGCTAGTTAAACTCGGCGTTATGCTGTAATAGGGTGCCGAGAAGGACCCCTGGCTGACTTTGAATGTTTTCAGGGAGCTCAACATGGGAGAGATCAATATGATGATGCAATTCATACTTTACTTACATGCCTGAAAATTATAAAGACGAGACATTCTTTTGAGTCGTCGGTGGCGTTTCGACTTGTGACCTGAGAAAAACCCAAGAAAGAAAACAAACCCGAGCAACCCGCTACCCGCCAACCAAGAAGAAAGAGTGTCAACTTATTCACCGATGGCTCAACAAATCCTCACTTCGACCGCCGCAGCCAAAACCAATCGACCGCCATGTCGCCTGGCCTCAAAAAAAGGTCAGCAGGGCGGCAGTGCCAAGAAGAACATCATGCTCGTGGCCTGTCACGCGACCGAGGAGCCGACCGAGAAGAAGACTGAAACGGAACCCAGTGGACGGAAAGGCCTCGACACATCTCGCAAGGGCCGGGCTGCAGGTTGCATTCTCTGGCTCTCTGAAACTACTTGAATTCCACACTTTGCCCGTTAGTTTCGACCGTACATTCCATACTTTGCCGGCGGCAGCACCCATCGCGTGAGATGATACTCATTTCCCCCTTTTTCTAACGAGCCCATAGACTGTAGTGTTGGACTGACGCATCAGATCGTACTGGAGCTTGAGCCATTTCTCTCTCGTTTCGGACCACTGCCAATAAATGCGTTTGGCATGATACACACAATTGTGCATGGCAAGCGAGAACGATGTCCGTGGAAATAATCTGACGTCCAACGGCGGGTGAGATTGGATCTAGAGTTTAACTATAGCGTCTGCGTCCGAAACACCCTGCCCAAGCCCGAGCTGCAGACGCGTGCCCCCAACCCGGTCTCGCAAGCCACCAGCCCGGCCTGTGTCAACGAAGCGCCTGACGCTTACGCCAGCGCAGCTTCGGAGCTCTGGGATGTAATGTGCGCGCTCTGGTAGAGCCCAAACGCCGAGCAAACAGAATCTGGGGGACAGATGTTGCAGAAGATGATTGGCGAACGATGGACCGGAGGGCGTCTGAAACCTTTTTTTTCATTGAGCGCCCCTTTCTCTTTCATGAATGCGAACCAATCGAGCCGATGGATCCGCTCACGCACGAGACGATCAAAAGCATATTCCAGAGGCCAATCGCATCCGCATGATCGGAGCATGCTTTTTGGTACGAGAGAAGCTGTGGTGATGCGATCAAGTTTTCGTCGAAGGTCTCTCTTTGTGGCACCGGTGTAAGTAGGTCGAGTACCTGTTGTTTTTCTCTTTTCATCTCAGTCATTCTCGTGTCCCGGAGCAGTGTGACGAACTTTTCATACTCTCCTTCAATCGTCTCTAGTATGCGTTCCTTCCAAAGCGCGTCGGTGTCGGACGCCTCGGTGGTACACTTTTGCAAGAAGCTTTTGGTAGACCTAATCTTCAACAAGGTCTTGTCGCACTCTTCAACGAGTCGCGAAATGTTGGAGTCAAGGGTCGTCACGCGATTGGCCAAATTCGCAATATGTGCCTTTCTCGTGCTCGTTTTGAGGCGGTGTGCCTCGGCTACCTGGCGAAATGCGTGCGCAAGTTGATTCGCCCGCTCCGTGTTTGATATTTCTATGATGTGCTGCAGGGATGCCTCGGCCATTTGCAACTTGTTCTCTTGTTCTCGTATCAACGTTTCGGTACTTCCAACCACAATTGTGTCATACCAGTATTTGTTAAACTCGGCAGCATGCTCGGGCTCGTGCATTGCGTGTACGAGCGCCGTCAAAGCCGGAACTGCCCATTGCTCAAAGGAAGTTTCCATTCTACTTTTCTGGGTGATCTCATTGATATCTAACATGTGTTCCCTGGATACTTCTTTGATGATAATGTCATCGCCCCCTGCTTGAACCATCATCACATGGTCGTCCATTTCATCTGTCTTTTTTTTTATTTGTAGACCACCCGCGTTTTTTTCGGGTGAGACTAGCAAAAAAAATAGTTTGGAAAAGCAAGTGACGGCGATGGGCAAAATATCACGCAGATGCGTCATTATACTTGTCCTGGTACTGGCATTGTCGGTGTGCCTGACCCTACATTGTCTTGCCCGCGGAGGCGAATTGCGCCCCCGCCCCCCTCTCCCCTTTTGTATGATACATATCACGTCAAGGCAGGACAGGGCGGCGAACGTGCGCCGATCTTTGACACTGGCTACGCGCGCCGGCTTCGCACCAGTTGACAAGGGGGCGATTGTAGGAATCAGGGAGCTGCAAGTCAACCCTTTTCTCGACATGACGAATCGACCAAACCAAATGAGAAGTACTTTGAGAAAAGGGGAAGTCGGATGTTTTCTCTCGCACCGCGCCGCTTGGTTCATGGGGCGTGACAATGGGGCATTGGTGTGCGAAGACGATGCGATTCTGAGCGACGATTGCCTGACTCGCATGTCCGAGGCAATCCATTACGTATCAAACGTGTTACAAACCCGCGAGTTTGTGATCCACGGAAGATACAGCGCTCCGCGATCACTCCCCGGAGAATGTCTCAACAATTACGTGACACCGGGCCTGCAAGAGGTCAAGTGCCCTTGCTACAACACGAATCTCTATTTCGCGAGTGCGACGGCGTGCGACCTGTTGTGTCGAGTATCCAGCGACCCCACGGCGTGGATGCCCGTTGATGACTTTCTGTCCAGTCTTTCCGGTTGTCACACGACTCGGGTCACCAATCAACCCCTGTCGGCGTTCGCGATCAACCCCGTAGGACTACGGGTCATGAGGTCGAAGAGTGACACTCAGTAATTGCCATTCGGGGTGCGCTACCCTCACAGAATTTTCAAGAGCTCGATGATTTCGTTTACGGCCCTCACCTTCTCTACTCTTAGCGTTTCGTTCAGTGTCTGAGAATAATTCAAGTTCTCAGTGTCACGGAACGAGCGATCGTCAAAGAGTCCTTCGGCTAGACTTGGGGAAGGGGTACCCCCCACCCCCGTCAGGTTGAAAGTCGTCGATTGCCCCCCCGCATACTCTTCTGCGTCGATGACCTCCCCGGGGGCTTGCACAGGCTCCGCGGGGTAATTGGTGGAAGTCGGTGCACTTGGAGTGACTGCGCCGGGTGCCGCAGTGGAAGTCGGTGCACTTGGAGTGACAGCGCCGGGTGCCGCAGTGGAAGTCGGTGCACTTGGAGTGACAGCGCCGGGTGCCGCAGTGGATCGGGGCGTGAGAGTGGGGTGGGAGAGGGCGACATCGTTCACGGCGGCGCGCTCCCCCTCCGACTCACTTCTCGTGGAGATGTATGTGTTGTCCTGCCCAGAGGCGTCGCAAATCTCACACTTACCCAACCTTTCGCAAATAAAGGGAAGGTCGTCGTCACAGTCACGGCGGTTCCACATGTTCCTCTCCACAACTCCACACTTCGGGTCATTCGTGAACTGTCGCGATTCTCTATCGAAGTACTCTACCGACCACCCCCAATTGTACGCATTCGGCACAGGGCTGCCCCCGGTTTTCATATTATCCAGATCCGGTGCACCGTCCCAGACGTATTCGAAGTCGTGATCAAACTCGTCTGTCGGTACGGTGGTGATACCAATCCACGCGGTCTTGGAAAAGAACACTGACGCGCCACGGGTGAGTCTACCTGCAACTTCCATAGTTTTGCTTGCGGCATTGTCTTTCATGGCGTCACCAATCCTCTCCACCATTCGCGTTGCCGTTCCGTCTGTGATCTTTCTCAGCTCCTCCTGGTCTTCCCAATTCTCGACTACCGCTAGTCGACTGTTGTTGCTTTTACAAAACTCGTTCGCCTCTTTCCACCCCATCTTGTCGAATATGTAGTAGTAACGATCACGGTCAGATGGCTTCTCGTCAGCGTGCCACATAGAAGTGCACGTCTCTTTGTTCTGGCACGCAAGTTCACAAGCTTCCCTAGAAGACGCGCGTAACTCACGTTTGTGACAAGCCATGCAATTACATATGCCAACGAATTTTTTTCGAGATCATTCTTGTGAAAAATAGATGCCGTCCGGGGTGTGTTCACGTCTGTTTTTTATCTCTCCGCGTAAAAACTCATTAGCATCATCGCTGGTCTTGACAAGCCGAACGGGTCGTACGGGTGTGTACATGGTAGTCAACAACGTGTTCAGGATCATTTTGACAGCTTCACTCTCTACTATCACGATAGTACAAATCAGTGAAGTTTTATACTCGCTGATGAGTGATTGCTTCAGCGTCGCCAGGGATTTGAGTATTTCGACGTCAAATGGAAGTTCACTTTCACGCAAATCGTAGCACATAATGAAATCTTTCTGTTCGGACGACCGCTTATTGCAGAATGGACGGTGCAGCCGTTCGTATCCTGCGATCGTCGTTTCCGAGATGGCGTGAACGTCGACGTGAAACATCTCGTACTCCTCTTTATTTGTCAGTAGCTTGACCGTTATGTGACATGATCCATCGTCGGATTTTATGTCGTGCGTTGGTTCCTGTTCTGTTGCATCGAGTTTCTTCAGGTTGAAGCCAATTTCTTCGGCGAAAATCATTGCGGGGCAAAGTGTTAGTAATAATGAACTTGATTTCGTCAAGGGTTTGAACACACTATGTTGGCTAGCGGTTGTGATTAACCTTGGTGATTCGTCTTCTGTTTGAGAGATACTTAAGAATGAAAACCATAACTGTCGCCAATAGCACAGCAGCTACGATGTGATAGACTTTCAAATGGCGCAGCGGGGAGCGCGGTGACTGATGGGGGGGGTCCGGGTCATCAGGACTATTGTTTTCCTTCCGCTCACCTGCCTCGGGATTTCCGAATCTTGTGCTGAAACTGCCATATCTGTTGTCGTAGGTGTCAACATCACGGTTGGGGGCAGGAATTGCCTGAACCTCTTCGTCTCCCCCCATGTCCGCCATGTCCTGTTCATCGTCAAGCTTTTCGTCTGCCCACCACTGTTGATCAGCATATGATATGTATGACATTTACAGTATGGCTCAAAATATTTCGTAGCAGACGTGGAGGCAGCGATCGGGGTAGAGCGTTTCACTCACTTTCTCCAGTCAGTCACCTTCGCCAAATCGCACTTCGCCAAGTGCTCCGCAGCGGGATGGAGGGCGCCTCTTCCGTGACACGAGTTTCACGGACCGTTTCGACACACCCGGTGCGTTTCGACACACCCGGTGCGTTTCGACACACCCGGTGCGTTTCGATAGGTGGGGGCCTTGTCAGTTTGGTGCGTGCGTGCACGCATCCTCGGGTACAACCCTCCCCTGCTCGTTCTCGATGCTTACGCCAACCCAACAAGCGTTCATCAACCGACGACAGCAGGGTAATAGCTTTCTGGTGGCACCCCCGGGTTCTGGTAAGACCGCGATGGCTATACACCTATCGGAGCTAGCGGCCCGCGAGGTGCATGGTGACGAGTGCGGCCACCTGATCGTACTGGTCGTACTTAACGCAAGTGCGGTGAAGGAATTGGCCACAGTCACCGAGTGTGCGATTGACGACATCAACAAGGTGATGGTGCGAAAAGCGGCGAAAGGGAGGACGGCAATATTGAACGTAAACGGCGCTTTGTTTTTTAGGTCATTTATACCCAAGGAGAACCGTGTCAAGAACGGAAGAAACAAGTGGAAGACCAGAAAGGAATTCAGGAGAGCATTCTTTGAGTGCAGTAAGAAGGACGTGCAGGTAAGCTTCATCATAGACGAATGTCACAAGCTCACGTCGACGAAAATGCCCAAGTCACAAGTACTTGCAAAGGTTTTTCCGAATGTGAACATCTTAGGCATGACGGGAACGGATACGTTCCAGTCGAACGCACAGCAGAAGTTGTACCGGAAGGTGATGAGGCCGGGGGGCGAAGAGAAGTTTCCAGTGTCTTCGCTGAAGCTCGTAATGACGGACGAGGAGTACAATGGCATTCAGTGCGAATTGCCCATAAACCCGGAGGTACAGACGGTGCAACTCGTGGGAACCCGTCAGTTAAGCCCCTGCTCCGATACTGCGACGAACCTGGCATTCCTGCTATCCGTGCGACACGCAAACATGCAAACGGTTGGTGTGATGCCCCCCGATGTACACAATTGCATACGCGTGGTGCTTCAGCGACACAATGACGAGTTGTTTTACGGACAGATGGTTGAGTTTCTCAACGCCACCCCATACGTAGGCGAAGATGATGTTCATCCCCTGGGGGATCTGTCCAGTGCAACAGAGGGTGGCTTTTACTACCAGTCGGCGATCAGTACTGACAGTATTGCCGGACAGGTGAAAGAGTTGTCATTTGCGGTCCAAATGGCGGACGATCGGAAGTTCGACAGTAGTTTAGCAGACGCGAAGGTGAAGAAAGACACAGCCAATGTGATGGCGGTAGTGAAAGCGTCAGGCGAGCGAGCTCACTGCGTAGTCATCACTGGAAATACGTCAGGTGCTGACCTTCGCAGGTCGATGAAGTTCTTCCAGGAACGTTTTGCAAGCTTTGCGCCGAGCTTTACTGCAGAATTCTTTGACGCGACACGGGGAATCGGATCATTCCACAACCAACGACTCGATATTTACAGTGCGGTGTACAACAAGAAGGTGGCCTTCGTTTTTTCCAACGCATCCATTGCGACGTCAACCAATTGTCTCGTGGGGGTCGTCACGGCCGTGGCTCAGCGTGGCTTATTGTCGAGTTCTGGTGAGACTCAATTGAAGGGACGAATCTCACTCCGCCCGATTACCGCTCCACCTCTCAAAAGGCCAAAACAGCTCTTTTACTTTCAGACGGTTTCTCAAGTTCTGACTGATGTCAATGACTATCTCAAGCAGAAAAATGAGATCGAGCCACAAGTGGACCGTACTGTAACGCGAAGCAACAAAAAGGCTAGGCATAGCAGCCAGGCACCGAAGGACATCGAAAAGGAGTACCCCTTGAACGGCCAGCTTGATCACGCCTTGAGTCAAGGGAATGGAATCCAGGATATATTAAGTAACAAGACTAAGGCCAAGCGAACTTTCATGAGTTTGAAAGAACGAATGGCCAACAACGAAGATGATTCAAAGGAGTGTGAGGAGGAGGAGGGTATGGACAGAGAGGACGGATTGGAATCGGATGCTGATTCGATAGACTCGGATTGAACATACGTGATCACGTCTCTTTTCCCCAGTATGAGTCACATAAGTTCCTCCAATGAAGCTGAGAAAATCGTCCACGAGCGTGTGTGTCACGAGTCAGATTGGGTCTATTTTAAAGATAAGTCATTAAAAAAAAAGTGTGTTCTTAAAAATGGTGAAGGCAAGTAAGATATTCAAACATGCAAATAATAATTCTGTATTAAGAATCACAGCATCTTCTATCTCGTTTGACTGGGCACGGCCATACAATAAACACAACGATGTGGAGGGAACGGGGACAGGGTTCGTGGTCGATAAGGTGTGCGATCTGAATCAAGACGAAGAATCGTTCTTTCTCTTGACCGCTTACCACGTGGTCGAGAGTGCGAAGCAGATCTTAGTTAGAATCGAATCGACAGAAGGCGGTTCCCGTGTGGTGTATTCGGACTTGGTTGCCTGCAATCCCGATTTAGATGTAGCTGTAGTGAAGGTGCCTGTCAAACTCCCAGGAGACATACAGCCGTTGAAATGTGGAGATTCCGACGAGATTCAGCCACTTGATGAAATACAGGCACTCGGGTATGCCCTCGGGAAAGAGCACCTGAACTACACTACCGGTGTAATTAGCGCTAGGACACCGAGCGCTATACAGATTGACGCTGCGATCAACCCCGGGAACTCGGGAGGTCCCGTAATGCACTCTCACACGGGGGACGTGATCGGAGTTGTCATTTCATCGTATAAGACGGCCCAGAACATGAGCTTTGCATGTCCGGTAAAAGAAGCAATTGATTCCATGGAACGCCTGATAAGACAAGGGAAGAAGTATGAACTTTTCCCACACATTGGTGCAAAAATTGTGACTACGTCATCCGTTCTAGTCGAGAGCTTAGGCATACCAAATGGGTGCATGTGCACACATGTTCACCCAGACTCCAATATCTACCGCAGTGGTGTCAGAAGTGGTGATATCATCACACATATTCAGAACTACCCTGTTCAGTACGACGGGACGATTAGGCCACTGTTCTGGAAAGACCCACTCTCTTACAAATCTATCATTTACCGCGGTGCAATCGGTGACGTGCTCGACTTGAAGTATTTCAATGTCAAAACCAACACGCACCAACAAACTAAGACAAACCTGGAGCGGAATAAAAACGTGTTTCGCGAAATGTGGCCAGAGTTTGAGGATATCCGATATTGCACTTCGGGGGGGGTCGTCGTACAGCCACTCGTTGCAAATCTATCAAACCCGGAGGTGAGCAAGCATCTGCACTGGAAATTTCACAGCATGATGGATAGTCCGATCATGAAAAACACAAGTGTACTGATAATCACCCACCTGCAAGCGGACTGTCCGTTCAAGAAGACGCCCGGGACATTAGCCATCGGAGATGTCATAACTGGGATAAACGACATCTCGCTACATGATGACACTGGCGCGGGCGACCCATTCCAACGATACGTGAGCGC
>MDTF01014048.1_pt1 | contig 15146 bp, 12 predicted proteins | sample 811191 | NCBI WGS metagenome assembly MDTF01 (sample SAMN05326649, study PRJNA326480) | marine metagenome | isolation source: seawater | place: Southern Ocean | collected 2011
CGCCGATGGTACTGGTATTCCGGGAGAGTAGGTCATCGCCTTTTTTAAGCCTTGTTGAGAAATCAGCAAGGCTTTTTTTATGCCCCATTTTTTTTAACTTTTCTTTTAAGGGTGTCAAAAAATACTGTAGTATGGTTTACATTAAGGAGTCTAGAATAATTATTGGTAAGTAATTTTTTAAGTTCACTATTTGGTAATGATTATCAATATTTTTTTACCAAATGAATAGAACTACTCAGCCATGCAAAGTGCTCTGCTTTTAAATTAGCTTATCTAAGCTAAATTTTGTTGCTGTATTTTTTTATTAAAACTCTAGATATTATAAATTACTGTTTTTTCAAAAAAAAATAGTGATTTATATTACAATCTTAATCGTTTTATGACTCATCGAAATTATTTACATTGCGCTATCAATGGTGATTAAAATAAAGTTCCAATAATTTATTTCGAAAATTGACATTAATTCAAAACGTATATTATTGCTTTTAGAAAGTATAAAGAAGATTAGTCTGTAGATTATTTTTGACTAGAAATTAAAATTATCGACTATAAAAATAGTAAGTAATAAACTCAATAATTATTTTTTAGATACTATTAATAATTAATTTTAAGGTATAAAAATATCTGAAATATAGTATATCATTTATAAATGATAATTTTTTTTAAAAAAAGTAGCTAAGAAATTTAATTAAAATTCACTTGTGAAATGAAAATTAATATCAGGATATTTCTCTTGAGCTAGTTCTAATGAATAACGAGAATCCGCTAAGAATACATCTCTACCTTCTTTATCTTTTGCCATGTTATGTAGCTTCCTCATTTTAAAGTCTTTAAGCTGTTCGTTATTGTCACTAGTAATCCAGCAAGCTTTATATAGGTTAACAGATTCGTATCTACATTTAGCATTGTATTCATGCTCTAGTCTATATTGAATAACTTCATATTGAAGTTGTCCAACAGTACCAATTATTTTTCTATTATTATCTACTTTAGTAAATAACTGTGCAACACCTTCATCCATTAATTGATTAATTCCTTTGTTAAGTTGTTTAGTTTTCATCGGATCATCATTCTCAATGTATTTAAACTGTTCAGGAGAAAATGAGGGAATCCCTGCATACATGAAGTTTTCACCCTCTGTAAGCGTATCCCCAATTTTAAAGTTTCCGGAATCGTATAATCCAACAATATCACCAGCAACAGCTTCATTAATAACGCTTTTCTTAGAAGCCATAAACGTGGTTGGATTACTAAATTTTAATTTTTTTCCAAGCCTAACATGGTGATAATTCGTATTTCTTTCAAATTTTCCAGAAACAATTTTAACAAAAGCTAATCTATCTCTGTGTTTGGGATCCATATTAGCATGAATTTTAAAGACAAATCCAGAAAATTTATTCTCACCTGGATTAACAATCCTTAGGTTGGATTCTTTAGGCTGAGGCTGAGGGGCTATTCTTATAAAACAATCAAGTAATTCTTGAATTCCAAAATTATTCAAAGCCGAACCAAAAAACACAGGTGAAATGATACCTTCCAAATATTCTTGGTTACTATAGTTAGGGTAAACTGTTTCTATCAACTCAAGCTCTTCCCTGAACTCATTAGCAGCGTCATCTCCAATATATTCGTTTATTTCATCAGATTTAATGTCTTTTATATTAACAACATCACCAATTTTTTGTTTGTTTTCTGGAGAGAATAAATTTAATTTCTTCTCGTAGATGTTATAAACGCCTTGAAATTCATCACCTTGTCCAATAGGCCATGAAAGTGGATGTACGTTAATCCCTAGTTTCTTTTCTATTTCATCCAATAAATCAAATGCATCCTTACCATATCTATCTAATTTATTGATAAATACAATAATTGGAGTTTTACGCATCTTACAAACAGAAACTAATTTTTCAGTTTGTTGCTCAACACCTTTTGCTACATCAACAACAACAATAACGCTATCTGCAGCAGTTAAAGTTCTATATGTATCTTCAGCAAAATCCTTATGCCCAGGAGTGTCTAGGATGTTTATTTTCAATCCTTTATAGGTGAACCCCATTACGGATGTAGCAACAGAAATACCTCTTTGCTTTTCAATCTCCATAAAATCAGAAGTTGCTGTTTTGGTAATTTTATTTGATTTTACCGCACCAGCAGTTTGAATAGCTCCTCCAAAAAGCAATAATTTTTCCGTTAAAGTTGTTTTACCAGCATCTGGATGGGAAACGATAGCAAAAGTTCTTCTTAAGTTAATTTCTTCTTGAAGTTTAGACATTTTTGTGATTTTAGAAATACAAAGATAACTTTTCGTAAATAGAAAACAGCTTATAAATAAAGTATGATTTATATCTTTAACAGTTTTATAAAATGCTATTGCTCATTTCATAAAAACAAAAAAAAGCAGTTATTAAGTATTATTAATAATGGATTATCAGTGTTCGATTTATTGAAGATGAAATAATTTTTTTCTTCCTACGTTTTTAAATACAGAATCTTAAATGCGTGGGGATATGCTAAAAGAACAATTGCTATTTTTAGTACTTCTTTGGAGTACATTTTTATTTTCTAATAATGGAATTTACACACAACAAATAGAATTTCCAACAGGAACAACCCAATTAACAAATCTAGTTATAAAACAAGCTTCTGATATTTATAATAAGCTTTATGAAAAAAACTTTACTAAAATTAGGATTACTGGCGATGGGGAAGAGAATTGGAGTAGATATGATGTAATTCAATTAGCAAAAAAACGTTCGAGAAGTATTAGAGATTTCTTTATAGGAATTGGTTGTAAATCGAAGAATGTTAAAATAGATTATAATGGTATTCCTAAGATTATCTTGTTTAAGCCTAAAGCTGAGTTTTCGGTAAGTGGAAAAATTGATTTAACATCTATTGAGCAGCAGTGTTTTGTAATTACAGGAAATAATAAACAACATTTTAAAACTAAATATGGAAATGTTTTTGTTTTCGAGCCGCAGACTTTTGTTGATGAAATAGGTTTGTCTCCAAAAGGAGATATTAGTTTGTGCTTATGGGAGTTTGCTAATAAAAAAGATTTTATCAAAGGAGCGTTATCGTCAGGAGGGAAAAGTGAAGTTTTAGAAACAGCCTCCACGTTTTATATTCAAGTTTATTCAGGTGATAAAAAACTGGGAATCTCCAACCATAGGAAATTTCAGGTTTATATTAAGCGTCCTAGAGATGGGGCTAACTACAAACCTTATTACGGAAATGTTAGAAAAGGAAATATTGAGTGGACATTAGGATCCAAGTCTAATGCTTGTACTAGTATGTTTGATGAAGGCGAAATTTATAAGGATAATGAGAAGGTTAAGAATAATCAATATGAAAAAACTGAATTGGAAGAGTATTTACTACTAAAATATAAGCAAATTGGATGGGTTAACTGCGACAGGGTTGTTAATGTTAGAAATCCTTCAGTCTTAAAGTTAGTTTTATATAATACTCGTGAGGAGTTTACTACTCGTTTGGTATTAAAAAAACGAAATGTAATTGTTCCAGGAATGTTAAATTCAAATTATACAAATCAATACCATTTTAATAAAGTTCCAGTTGGAGAACCTGCTTATGTTTTTGCCTTTCTTAAAAAAGGGAATGGGTTTTTAGTAGCTTATTCCGAGGTAACGTTAGGATATATAAAATCAATTAATCTTAAGCCTGAGTATAAAACTGAATCTGAATTTAACGCATTATTAGATTCCTTTTTACAATAGTTGTAAGTTTGTAATATGGATAATCGATTGGTACAATTTGAACGACTTTTAAATATAATGGATGATTTGAGAGAAAAATGCCCTTGGGATAAGAAGCAAACTTTAGATTCTTTAAGACATCTGACTATTGAGGAGACTTACGAACTTTGTGATGCCATCTTGGAGAATGACATGGATGAACTCAAAGGTGAGATTGGCGATTTAATGTTACATCTTGTTTTTTATTCTAAAATAGCAAGTGAGAAGAAAGCATTCGATATCGCAGATGTTCTAGAATTTGTTTGTGAGAAATTAATCCGACGTCATCCTCATATTTATGAAGATACGATAGCAGATACTGAAGATGATGTCAAAGCAAATTGGGAAAAAATAAAGTTAACAGAAAAAGGAAAAGATGGTGTTGAAAAAACAGTTTTACAAGGTGTGCCTAAATCTCTTCCTGCATTAGTTAAAGCTATTAGAATTCAAGATAAAGTTAAAGGTATTGGATTTGATTGGGATAATAAAGAACAAGCTTGGGATAAAGTTCAAGAGGAAATAAAGGAATTCCAATTAGAAGAGCAGAAGCAGGATCAAGAAAAAATGGAGCAAGAATTTGGAGATATACTTTTTTCTATTGTTAATTATGCACGATTTGTTGGTATAAATCCTGAGGATGCGCTAGAAAAAACCAACAAGAAATTTTTAAAACGTTTTACTGGAATGGAGATTGATCTAAAAGCCAAGGGCAAAGACATGAAAAATATGTCTTTAGTAGAAATGTCTGAGTTTTGGGAAGTAGCTAAGAAAAACCAGTCTAATAAAGACTTAAAAGAATTTTAAAGCAGTTCTTTTACAATGAGAACTCACTATATACGCTAAATCGTAATTCACTTCTAAGTATGCAAGAAGACTAATAGGTGAAGTCCTTTTATAATTGTCAAATTTAAATGTTTCAGCTCCTTCATTTAGTTCGCCATTTTCAACAGGAAAGTAGCTGTCTGAACCTTTACCACCATCTTTTGACAGTAAATCTTGAAATCCGTAATGCGCCCTTATTCCAAAGCAAAGGTAAAGATTATCAGATCCTAACATAAAACTCCCAATGCCTATAACTGCACCAAAGTTTGTTTCGTTAAAATAATGACCAATATTAGTAGTTTCTCCTTCAATATCCTGTTCGAATTTTTTAATAAAACTTATTTGAGGACCAATTTCCAAGAAACTCCCGTTGTCACTATTGTGTCTAAAAAGTAAAGGAATATCAAATGAATTATAGTAGATGTTTTTACTCCATGATTCCTCTGTATTGCTATTAGGTTGGAATTCAAATTCTTGGCTAGATCTTGTGTATAAAAAATCAACTGTTATTTGATAGTTTAAATTGAAATTTAATCCAATTTTCCCACCTATACTGTTACCATATGAGATTTTATTTACAACTTCTGAATTGTTCCAAACGTTTTGATTAATAAGCTGGGTAATTCCGATACCACCTTTTATTCCTGCATCAATCCAGGCTTGTGAATAAGTATTTGATGAAATGAAAAAGGAAAGTGCTAAAAAAGTTAAAATTCTCATATCTTTATACCTATTTAAGGAAACAAATTTAGACAAAATTAACAGATAAATAATATTATTATGGGTTTACTTGATGGAAAGGTTGCAATAATTACTGGAGCTTCCAGGGGAATAGGAAAGGCTATTGCACAGAAATACGCAGCAGAAGGAGCAAAGGTGGCTTTCACATATTTATCATCTGAAGAAAAGGCTAAAGTCTTTGAAGAAGAACTTGCAGCTGCAGGAGTTGAAGCAAAGGGTTATAAGAGTAATGCATCAAATTTTGCTGAAGCAGAAGAACTAATAGCAAATGTTGTTAAGGATTTTGGAGGTCTGGATATTATTGTAAATAACGCTGGAATTACAAGAGATAATCTTTTGATGAGAATGAGTGAGGAGCAATTTGATGAAGTTATTGCAACAAATTTGAAATCTGTTTTTAATACAACGAAAGGTGCTTTAAGAACTTTCTTGAAGGCGAAAAAAGGGTCTATTATTAATATCGGTTCTGTAGTAGGAGTTAATGGAAATGCTGGTCAAGCAAATTATGCTGCTTCAAAAGCAGGTATTTATGGTTTTACTAAATCTGTTGCTAAGGAATTAGGTTCAAGGAATATTAGATCAAATGCAATTGCACCAGGATTTATTGCTACAGAAATGACTGATGTTTTAGATGAGAAAGTTGTTGCAGAATGGGTAAATGGAATTCCTTTAAAGAGGGCAGGGAGACCAGATGAAGTTGCTGATTTATGTGTTTTCTTGGGCTCTGATATGAGCACATACATTACTGGACAAGTTTATAATATCTGTGGAGGAATGTCGATGTAAAATTTAATTTTATCATTAAATTATGATTAATGTTAACTAATGTAGAAGCATCTGGCTTTAGTGTTTTTATAAGCCTATTTGTTAGTTTACTATTGTCTTTTGGGTTTTACCTGAGAGATAAAAATTTTCATGAAACGGCTAGTTTTATTAAGTATGTCTTAATTTCTAGCCGTTTTTTTGTTTTGTTTACTGTATTATTTCTATTGTTCAATCCGATTCTTCTGCAAAAAGAAGAAATTTTAAATCCACCTAAAATTATATGTTTGGTGGATAATTCCGAATCCATGATTTTAAATGATTCTCTAATTTCTGAGAATATTAAAAAGAAAGTAGGCGACTTAAATAAAAGTATTGCAGATAAAGCAGTAGTGGAGGTTTTTACTTTCGGAAATGAATTGAAAAAATCTAAAATAACAGACTTTAAAGGGAAAACTACAGATATACTTGGTGCGATTTGCAGATTAGCAGATGTTGAGCAAAATAAAAACATTGCTGGGCTTGTTATTTTAAGCGATGGAATAGTTACTTCTGGAGGTGTTGAGTTATTTAATCCGATGAGCACTCCCATTTATACTATTGGTATGGGGGATACAACTCAAATTAAAGATGCACTTATTAAAAATATTTACCACAACGATATAACGTATTCAGGAAATGATTTTCCGGTTGAAATTAATTGTTCTATTAAGAAAATGAATGGTGTACAGCAGCGTTTGAAATTGTTTTTTGAAGGCGTTGTGAAATTTGATACGATTTTTACAGCTTCAAATAATAATTATAATTTCAAGTATACAAAATTGGTAAAGGCTAGTGATCCTGGAATGAAAAAAATAAGTGTGATTGTTGAGAATACTGTAAAAGAGAAAATTATTATTAATAATAAAGTCCAAAGGTATATTACCGTAATTGATAGTAAGCAGAAAATTGCATTTGTATATGAACATCCTCATCCAGATATTAGGGCATTAAAAAGTGTGTTTTTTGGCGATGAAAGTTTTTTAGTAAAAGACTTTAAATTTAGTGATTCTTGTCCTGATTTATCTCTATTTAACGCCCTTGTATTTGTAGGCGCTTCCAGTCATAAATCAATGAATAGATGGCGACGTGAGAGTGCGAAAAGTCAAGTAGGTGGATTATGGTTAACTGGCGTAAGTGGTGAATTTAACTTTAGAAAAATGTCTTTGGAACGTTTAGATAATTCAAAAAATGAAGCCTATACTAGCATCGAAAAAGGATTTTCACTTTTTAATATTAACGATGCTTTGCGTCAATTTTTGAGTAATACACCACCACTTTCAGTTCCTTTTGGTAAGTGGAGGATTTCTAATACCTCTCAAACTTTGGCGACGCAAAATATTGGTGGAGTTACCACTAATTATCCTTTGATTACTTTCGGTTATTCGGATAATATAAAATCTGCATATATACTTGGTGAAGGGATTTGGAGGTGGAAGCTTCAAGAGAAAGGGAATTTAGGTCAGTTTGATAATTTTTTTAAAAAAATAATTCAGTATTTATCCGTAAAAGAAGAAAAAAGTGCTTTTCGTTTAAAATATGATAAAATCATTTTTAATAATGATAAGGTTATAATTGAATCAGAATACTACAATCCTTCATTCGAATTAGATAATAGTGAATTACTTAGGCTTCAATTAATTGATAAACAGGGGGGAAAGTTTGATTACGAATTTTTAAAATCAGGAAAAAAATACCGTTTAGATTTAGGAGTTTTAAAAGAAGGGAATTATGATCTGATAGCATCAAAAACCGTAGGACAAAAAACATTGGTTAAAAGAGGGAAATTGATTATCGAGGGAAAGAGTATAGAAAGTTTAAATTTACAAGCGAATTATAATGGAATGAAAAATCTTTCTGAAAAAAGTTTTGGCAAGTTTTATTTTCAAAATCAGTTCAATAATTTTCTAGATGATATGGTAAATAAGGATAGTTTTAAAACTTTAACATATAGCGAAACTTTTAAAGAACAGCTTTTAAAAAATAAATGGATTTTATTTTTATTAATTACTCTTTTAGGGGTGGAATGGTTTATTAGAAAATGGAAAGGTATAACTTAAAAATAGGAATTGTTTGTTATCCAACTTTCGGAGGAAGTGGTGTAATAGCTACAGAACTTGGTGCGGCTTTAGCAAGAGCAGGACATGAGGTGCATTTTATAACATCAAGTCAACCAGTGAAATTAAATGTATTTGATGAAAATATTTTTTTTCATGAAGTGAGTTTAAATCCTTATCCTTTGTTTGAGCATCAGCCTTACGAAGTTGCACTCACAAGTAAGTTAGTAGAGGTTGTAAAGTATGAGAAACTTGATGTTCTTCATGTTCATTATGCTATACCACACGCTTCTGCCGCTTTTATGGCAAAAGAGATTTTAAAGGCGCAAGGTATTAGAATTCCATATATAACAACACTGCATGGTACCGATGTTACTTTGGTAGGAAAGGAGCCAGAATATGAACCAACAATATCTTTTGCCATTAATCAGTCCGATGTTGTTACTTCAGTTTCAGATTCATTAAGGAAAGAAACCTATCGACACTTCAATATTTCCAAAGAAATTGAAGTTATTGAGAATTTCGTTTGTGTTGAAAAATTTAAGCGAACAGAAAATGGATGTAAAAAATCGATGTTTGCACCAAATGGTGAAGCCGTTTTGATGCATATTTCTAATTTCAGAAAAGTTAAACGTATTCAGGATGTTATAAAAGTACATGCAATGGTTTCTAAGAAAATCCCTACTAGTTTGGTTTTGATAGGAGACGGACCTGAAAGATCTACCATGGAGCGTTTAGCGAGAGAATTGAAAGTGGAGGGGACAACTTTTTTCTTAGGTAAAATAAAGGAAACAGAAAAAGCACTTTGTGCTGCTGATATTTATTTAATGACTAGTGAGACGGAGAGTTTTGGTGTGTCGGCATTAGAGGCTATGGCAGCTAGCGTTCCTGTTATTTCTACAAATACAGGAGGTATTCCAGAAGTGAATAAACATGGTGAAACTGGATATTTAAGCAATGTAGGGGATATTGAGGATATGGCTAAAAATACCATTAAATTATTGGAAGATAAGGAACTTTATAGCCGCATATCTATCAACGCTGCAGCAAACGCAAATAAGTTTAATATTAGAAATATTCTACCACGTTATCTAAACTTATATTACAAAGCAATTTCATGATTTTTTTTTTTTATTAAATTGAATCTGTATTATTTCTGCAATTGTCAGAAAACACTTAGATTTACACAAAATTGAAGGCTATGACTAAAATAAAGTTTGGGACAGACGGTTGGAGAGCAATTATTGCTAAAGAATATACTGTTGAAAATGTCGCTAGAGTGACTTTAGGTACAGCAAAATGGTTGAATGAAAAATATGATAATCCATCTGTTGTTTTAGGATATGATTGTAGATTTGGAGGTAAGATGTTTGCTGAAACTTGTGCAAAAGTTTTAGCATCTGAGGGTATCAAGGTTATCCTGGGGTCAGAATTTGCTTCAACACCAATGGTTTCATTGGGTGTTGTGAAAGAGAAAACTTCTATTGGTGTTGTAATCACAGCATCCCATAATCCGCCAGAGTATAATGGTTTTAAATTAAAGGGAGGATATGGTGGTCCAATGTTAACTGCAGATGTAGAGGATATTGAGGTAATTATTCCTGATGTTTCTAATTTTGATATAAACCAATCGATACAGCCCTTTATAGAAAAAGGTCTAATCGAATATATTAATCTTGAGGAAATGTATATTAAGCATGCAGAAGCTAATTTTGATTTAGATGCAATTAGAAACTCTGAATTAAATTTTGCTTATGATGCAATGTATGGTGCTGGTAGAGACGTAATGAGGAAATTATTACCAGACATCACATTTTTACATACTGATGATAATCCTGGTTTTGAGGGTGTTGCTCCTGAGCCAATTTTAAGAAACTTGGGGGAAATGGCCGAAGTAATTAAATTAAGTGGAAACATCGATTGTTCAGTTGCTACAGATGGAGATGCAGATCGTATCGGTTTGTTTGATTCCGAAGGTAACTTCGTGGATGCTCATCATATTATTTTATTACTAATTAAATATTTAAAGGAGGAGAAAGATTTTTCTGGTAGAGTAATTACTGCATTTAGTTGTTCTGAAAAAGTGGCTAAACTTTGTAAGCATTATGACTTAGACCAAACTGTTACTAAGATTGGATTTAAATATGTTTGTGAATTCTTATTAGAAGGAGATTTCTTATTAGGAGGTGAAGAGTCTGGAGGTATGGCAATTAAGGGGCATATTCCAGAAAGAGACGGTATTTGGATTGGTTTAACAATCTGGGAATATATGGCTAAGAATAATAAATCTTTAGAAGAATTAATCACTGAAGTTTATGATATTGTTGGTCCTTTTGCATTTGAAAGAATTGATCTTCATTTAACGGAAGAGCAGAAAGATAAAGTAATGGCTGACTGTGCTTCTGGTTCTATTAAAGAATTGGCGGGGAAAACAATTGCAAGAGTTGATATGACAGACGGTTTTAAGTTCTTTTTCAATGACGATGAATGGTTAATGATAAGACCTTCAGGAACAGAGCCAGTATTAAGAACCTACTGTGAGTCTTCTTCAAGTGAAAAAGCTATTTCAATATTAAAAACAGCTCACAAGCAATTGCTTGATTAATGATTTTTATAAAAAACAAATCACAAAAAAGTCCTTCTAGTTTTCTAGTTGGACTTTTTTTTATGCTCTTAATTTCTAGTGTGTCTGCACAAAATTCATTTTTTGTAGCATCAGATACTTTAAATAAAAAAAGACTAAATTTTGTTAGAGTAACTGGTATAACTGGTACTGCTTTGGTTTTAGGTAATTTAAGTTATTTGTGGTATTCTGAATATGAAACAGTTCCTTTTCATTTTTTCGACGATTCTAAAGATTGGCTTTCGATGGATAAAATTGGGCATAGTATAACTTCATACTATGGTGGTTGTTATGGTTACCAAACTTTAAAGTGGGCTGGTCTTAGTGAAAAAAAAAGTATTTGGTATGGAGGTTTATATGGCTGGAGTTTTTTACTAGGTACTGAGCTTCTAGATGGTGTTTCTTCTGGTTGGGGAGCCTCTCCTGCAGATTTGTTTGCCAATACTGTAGGAGCAACTATGTTTATCGCTCAGCAATTGGGTTGGAAAGAGCAACGCTTTGTTTTAAAATTCTCTTATTGGCCAACAAAATTCGCAAAATATAGACCTAATTTACTTGGGGATTCTCATTGGAATAGATGGTTGAAGGATTATAATGGTCAAACATATTGGCTTTCTGCCAACTTAAGCACATTCGGTATAAAAGGAAAAATAATTCCAAAATGGTTAAATGTTGCTATTGGTTATAGTGTTGATGGTTTAACTGGAGGTAGTGCAAATAAATTATACGATAGCAGTGGAAATATACTTCCGATTTTTGAAAGAAAGAGAGAATGGTATCTATCCCTAGATGTTGATTTTAAAAGAATAAAAACCAAATCAAAAATATTGAAATCGATACTATATACAGCATCATTTATTAAGATTCCATTTCCTGCTTTAGGTTATACAAATGGAAAATTTAAATTCCATTATTTGCATTATTAATGGATAAACTCAATTATGGGAAAAATACTTGTGTTATTTTTTACAAACTACTTTTATAGCATGTAGTCCCAATGATTCGGTCGTCTGTAAAAGGCATCATTTTTTTAATTAACAACCATTATATTGATTGCTATTTGCTTAGAGGTGAAATTATTTAGATTTTTTGTGTAGTTTTTAGTTGTTCGATTTAGAGCGATTTAAATAATTATTTTTAAAGTTTTTTTCAAAAGTATATATTACCTAAAGTATTTATTAGGAAGGTAATTTTATTAAAGATCCTGTTCGAAATTAGATTAGAGGTAAGCGATTTAGGGGTGTCGTTGTAAATGTTAGTAGTTTTATTATTAACGTAGATCTATTTATTTAGATCAGATTAAGCAAATAGAGGATATTAAATTTAAAACTACTCTGCTTAAATAATAAACATTTTATGTTACGAAAGTTCTTATGATTGTTATGAAAGAAATTAACAATTATGAAAACTTTTTTATTTACAATATTGCTAGTTTCTAATATTCCACTTTTTGCTCAAAGATCAGGAGTTCTTGATGGCATATATGTTCGGGAGAATGCTTTGGGAAGAAAACCAATTACTTACAATTATGAGTCTGAAGCAAATTTAATGTGGATGAAACGGGTTTGGAGAGTGCTAGATTTGAGAGAGAAAATTAACCATTCTTTTTACTATCCAATTGATTCTAGAAATGGAATTAGTAATTTAATTACGGTTATTCGAAATGGAATTTGTTTAGATGAATTAACTGCTTTCGATCCGATTTCTGATGAGTTTCTATATGCTTTCAGAGGCTCTGAGGCATGCGGAATAGGAGAGTGGATTGATACTTTATATTTGCCAGATGAGGATGGTAATGAAACCCCTACAGAGGTTAAAATTGATTTTCAGACGGAGAATGTCTTAAGATTCCGTATTAAAGAAGATTGGTTTTTTGACCATACAAGAAGTGTAATGGAAGCTCGAATAATTGGAATATGTCCGATTGAAGAGATGAAAGATGAGAATGGAGAATATAAAGGAGAGCGAGCACTATACTGGTTGTATATGCCCGAAATGAGGCATGTTTTAGCAAACCAAGAAACACCTAGCAGACATAATGATGTAGAAAGGAGAACGTACGATGATTTATTTAATAAGCGAATATTTAGTAGTTATGTATATCAGGATTCTAATACTTTTGGCAGGAAAATAACGGATTATAAAACGGGATTGGAAGCTCTATTAGAAGGAAGGAGTATTGAGAAAAAAATGTTTGATTATGAGCAAGACCTATGGGAGTACTAAGATAATCATGTCATTAATTAAAATATAGGGTTCGATATTTTTTCAATCAAATAAAAAACTGCATTTTTGTATCCTAATTAAATCAAAATGGCTAAGAAGTTAATATCAAAACCACACCCATGGCATGGAATTCCAATTGGAAAAGACGTTCCTAATAAAGTAACTGCATTCATTGAAATGGTTCCCTCAGATACTTGTAAGTATGAGATAGATAAGGAAACTGGTTACTTAATGATAGACAGACCTCAAAAGTTTTCGAATATAATCCCTGCATTATATGGTTTTATTCCTCAGACTTATTGCGGAGAAAAGGTAGCTAAATTTTGTGCAGAAAAAATTGGAAGAGATTTAGAAGGTGATCTTGATCCATTAGATATTTGTGTTTTTACTGAAAGAGAAATTCCTCATGGAGATATTTTAGTTCACGCTAGAATTATTGGTGGAATGAGAATGATTGATGGAGGAGAAGCTGATGATAAGATTATAGCCGTTTTAGATCAAGATGAGATTTATGATTTTGATGATATTAAGGATGCTCCTAAGAGATTAATTAATAGATTAAAGCATTATTTCCTTACTTATAAGCAAATACCAGGTGAAGAGGATGCTCAATGTGAAATTACACATGTATACGGTGCTGCAGAAGCAAAAAAGGTAATAGAGCTTAGTATGGAAGATTATAATGATTTGTTTCCTGAGTAATTTTTGTTAGATAGATTTTATTAAAGCCAGTATTTAACTGGCTTTTTTATTTTGTAAATAGTATTTTTTGACCTCTAATTATTGATGAATTGTAGATGTGTTATAGCATAAGAAAATTTTGTTCAATATTTATATTCTGATAATCAACTGCTTGTAATTAAAATAGACCGAATGTTTATTTATACGATAAAAGTATTGTGCAAGTGGAATCAAATATCTAAATTTGCTTTGATCAAAGGAGTCAATTTAATTGTCAGGAATTGATTAAGTACAGAGCGGTGGGAGAGTGGCTGAATCCACCAGTTTGCTAAACTGACGTACGGGCAACCGTACCGGGGGTTCGAATCCCCCTCGCTCTACTGAAATTGTTTAATGTGAGTTTCTTTATTTTTTAGAAACTCACATTAAAAATTTTAAAAACTACAAATATTTTCTCCAACTCTTCATATTATTTGTGAATATCTATTTTACAGAACATTTTATAGATTAATTAATCTAATTTTAGTAGAAATCACAGACAAATGATAACAATTTTTTTATCTTCTAGATTGTAAATAGATACATCTTTCCTAATCTTTAGATTTAGTCCAATGTTTGCTTTTTAGGATTAATATTTATCACATTAAAATTCCCGAATTTTTATAATTAACAACAGATTAAAGAAAGTCAAGAATCCTTTTTGAATTGGAAAGCTATTTAAATTTTATTTCCATAATTAAAAACCAGTTACAACGGAAATTGCAAATATATATTTGAGGCAGGTCCTTCGTTAAAAAGTAAATCTAATACGCTTAGGTTAGGTTTGAAACCATGTTTCTCTTCAAAAACTTGAATGTATCTTGGGTTAGATATAAAAGCCGTTTTCTTTGGATGAATGATGGACCTATAATCATTATTACAATTTAACGCGAATTCTTCTGTGTAATTTATGTCAACTGAGACTCTGTTGTGTTTTAGTATTATTTCTTGCGCGCTGTTATTTAAATCAGTCAGATATTCAAACTCAGTTAAGAAAAATTTAATTAAATCTTCTTCGTAATGTTCGAAAAATGGCGCGTTTTTATAAGCAGAAACAATCGTTTTCCAATGTTGAGCTTGCCATTTGTCAGAATAGGAAATCTTAATTTGATCCATTGGTGTTTTCTCTCTACTCTTCATCACAAGCGGCACTGTTAACCGCATTTCACCATTCGCGCCATAAATATGGCACCTGTTTCGGTAGCTCTGCTTTACAAAGTATTCTTTTACTTCATATGTTGCAGAATCGTTTTGAGCAAGCAGTGCATATTCTTCAATAGGACCAAAGTAGGATATAGGAAGTAAAGGATTCACTATTCAGCCTTCTTTTTTAATGTGCGGTGCTTCCACCATTTATTTGCACCCCAAAGTATAATTCCACCAATTAGGAACTCCCATAAA
>MDTF01018509.1_pt1 | contig 15143 bp, 7 predicted proteins | sample 811191 | NCBI WGS metagenome assembly MDTF01 (sample SAMN05326649, study PRJNA326480) | marine metagenome | isolation source: seawater | place: Southern Ocean | collected 2011
CGATAATTTCAATATTTTCAAAATCACCTATGTTTGGAATAATTATTTTTTGTATACTCATATTTATAATTTAGTCGGAAACACTTTGTTTTTATCAATATTGTATTTTTTGATTACCTTTTCTGCTTTGTCAGAACCAACCAGCTGTTCTTGGGCTAAGGCACTCAAAGTATAGGCAACTATATGTTCTTTATCTACTTCAAAAAATTTTCTCAAATTTTTTCTTGTATCACTTCTTCCATAACCATCTGTACCAAAAGAATAAAAAGGTTTTTGAACATAAGGCCTAAGTTGATCAGAAAAAGATCTCATATAATCTGTTGCAGCAATTACTGGCCCATCTCTTTTCCCCAAACATTCCTCAACATAGGATTTTTTCTTTTTTTGTTCAGGATTTAATAAATTCCATCTTTCTATTTCCATTCCATCTTTTCTAAGTTCGTTAAAACTTGTAACACTCCATACATCAGAATCTATTCCGTGTTCTTTGGATAAAATTTTTGCTGCTTTTATTACTTCTCTTAAAATTGTTCCTGATCCCAATAGCTGCACCCTTGTTTTACCTTTGTTATTATTTTCCTCAAATAAGTACATTCCTTTTAAAATGCCTTCATCAGCATTTTTTGGCTTTTCAGGATGAGAGTAATTTTCATTCATTGCTGTAATATAATAAAAAATTTTTTCTTTTTTTTCATGCATTCTTTTAATTCCATCTCTTAAAATTACCGCCATTTCGTAAGCAAATGTAGGATCATAACTTATGCAGTTTGGAATATTTGAAGCTAATAATTGACTATGCCCATCTTGATGCTGCAATCCTTCTCCAGCTAAAGTAGTTCTTCCAGCGGTAGCTCCAATTAAAAATCCTCTAGTTTGCGAGTCTCCTGCTGCCCAAGCAAGATCTCCAACTCTTTGAAATCCAAACATAGAATAAAAAATATATATAGGTATCATTTCTATATCGTGATTTGTGTAAGAAGTTCCTGCTGCTATCCATGAAGACATGGCACCAGCTTCATTTATTCCTTCTTCAAGCACCTGACCACTTTTATCTTCTCTATACGAGCTTAACTGTTCAGAGTCCTCGGGTTCATATTTTTGACCTTCGTGTGCATAAATTCCTATTTTTCTAAAAAAACCCTCCATACCAAAAGTTCTAGCTTCATCTGGAATAATTGGAACTAATCTAGGTGCAACATTTTTATCTCTTAATAAGCTAGTTAACATTCTCACCAAAGCCATTGTTGTTGACATTTCTTTTTCTCCAGTAGATTTCATGAAATTGTCAAAAATATCTTGTGGAGGCGTTTTAATAGATTTTGCAAAAGAACTTCTTTCTGGAATAGACCCACCCAGTTTTAACCTTTTATCTTTTAAGTATTTAATCTCTTCTGAGTTTTCATCGGGTTTGTAAAATTCAATATTTCTGACTTGCTTGTCTGTTAGAGGGACGTTGAATCTATCTCTATAATACAATAAATCTTCCTCGTCTAATTTTTTTTGTTGGTGGGTTGTATTAATACTTTCTCCAGATTTACCCATACCATATCCTTTTACTGTCTTCGCAATAATTACGGTTGGTGAACCTGTGTTTTTCATGGCCGCATGATAAGCTGCGTAAACTTTATGTGGATCATGTCCCCCACGATTTAATTTCCATACATCTTTATCAGTCATACTCGAAACTAACTCTGTTAATTCAGGGTATTTTCCAAAAAATTTATTTCTAACATATGCTCCACCTTTGGCTTTGAATGCTTGATATTCGCCATCCACACATTCATTCATTCTTTTTATTAATAATCCTGATTGGTCTTTAGCTAATAATTGATCCCAATAAGATCCCCATATAACTTTTAATACGTTCCAACCAGCGCCTCTAAAACTTCCTTCTAACTCTTGAATAATTTTTCCATTTCCTCTAACCGGCCCATCAAGTCTTTGAAGATTACAATTTATAACAAAAATTAAGTTATCTAATTTCTCTCTAGCAGCGAGCCCAATCGCACCTAAAGATTCTGGCTCATCCATTTCACCATCTCCCAAAAATACCCAAATTTTTCTTCCTTCATCTTTAATTAAACCTCGATTGATTAAATATTTTGTAAATCTTGCTTGATAAATTGCCATGATAGGACCTAAGCCCATTGAAACAGTTGGAAATTGCCAATAATTGGGCATTAGCCATGGGTGAGGATAAGAAGACAATCCACCTTTCTCAACCTCTTGCCTAAAACCGTTTAATTGTTTTTCAGTTATTCTTCCTTCTAAAAAAGATCTTGCATAAACACCTGGTGCAGAGTGTCCTTGAAAATAAATTAAGTCTCCACCGAATTTGTCATTTTTTGCACGCCAAAAATGATTCATGCCCACATCATATAAAGTTGCTGCTGACGCAAAGGTTCCAATATGTCCACCAAGTTCAGAGCTTTTTTTATTAGCTTTAACGACCATAGCTGCAGCGTTCCATCTTATGTAAGCCCTAATTCTTTTTTCAATATTCTGATCACCAGGTGATTTAACTTCTGCATCAGGCGGGATTGTATTTATATAAGGTGTGGTTCTTGTATCAGGCAAAACTAGGCCAGATTTGTAAGCTTGATTGATAACTTTATTTAATAAGAAACTTGCCCTGGAGGCACCATCATTTTCTATTACAGAATTGAGAGAATCTATCCACTCATTAGTTTCCATTGGATCAATATCATCTTTAGAAAAAGGTTCAGCAAAAACTTTTTTTACAGATTTAACATTTTTTTCATTGTCTAAATTAATACTTTGGTTAGGTGTATTTTCGACAGTTTTTTTATCATTTTCTTTCTTTGAGACATCAATCTGGCTACCTTCAACAGTAGCCAAAATACTTCCTTCTGAAACCTTATCACCTATCTTGACTTTTAAATCTTTAATTTTGCCGGTAAAAGTAGAGGGTATTTCAACACTTGATTTATCACTTTCAATAGTAACAATTGTATCATTTATATTTATTTGATCTCCAGGTTTTACCAAGACCTCTATCACCTCGACTTCTTGAAAATCTCCTATATCTGGAACTGAAATATTTTGGACCATAAATTTTTATTATAAACTGGAATGAAACATATTAAAAATTCTATCAACAATAAACTTTAAAGATTGTGGCATAATATATGATAAGTGGGTTTTTTGACACATTTTTCTCTCTTTTTGAACATTTAAATTTGATCAATTAAGATATGCAATGGCTAATAAACTTATTGTTTAAAAAAAAAGAAATACAATCTGGAAAATTGATAATTATCCAGAAAAATTTATTAAAAAAATATCTGTTAAGATAAATATATAAAAGTTAGATTAGTTTTATGAAGAAACTTCTTTGGCAACCTTCTGAAAAAATAATTCAGAACTCTATTTTGAAAGATTTTTCAAAATTTATTAAATTTCGATCCAAAAATAATTTTAAAAAACTTTGGGAATGGAGCGTTGCAGAACCTGAGATTTTTTGGTCAAAATTTTGGGATTATTCAAAAATTATTGGAGATAAAGGTAGTGAAATTATTAGAAAAAATAAAATCTTTAATCAGACTAAATTTTTTCCAAATTCTAAATTAAATTATTCTGAAAATATTTTAAAAAAAAAATCAAATAGCACTGCCATCAATTTTTTATCTGAAACAGGTTTTGAAGAAAAAATATCTTGGAAATTATTGTACGAAAAAGTATGTAAATTTTCTTATTATTTGAAATCGTTAAATCTAAAAAGGGGAGATAGAGTAGCAGCCTATGTTCCAAACAAAATAGAATCTGTTATTTGTTTTTTAGCTTGTGCTAAAAACGGAATAATATGGTCCTCGTGTTCACCTGACTTTGGTGTTCAAGGCGTTGTTGATAGATTTAAACAAATTGAACCAAAAATATTAATTACATGTGATTACTATTTTTATAATGGAAAAAAAATTGATATTTTGAAAAAAGTTAATGAAATTTTAAGCAAAATCAATTCAATAAAGAATGTTATAGTTTTTCCCTACAATAGTAACATTTCGTCAACAGATAATGAATTTATAGATTTTGAAGAAGCGTTAAGTGAATCAAATTTAGATGAAAACTTTGAAAAATTTGAATTCAACCATCCAATTTATATTCTTTATTCAAGTGGTACGACCGGTAAACCAAAATGTATAACGCACGGTTCTGGAAATGTTTTAATTGAACACAACAAAGAATTTATGCTGCACTGTAACGTTAAAGATAACGAGAGATTATTCTATTATACAACAACAGGCTGGATGATGTGGAATTGGCTGGTTGGTGGGCTTGCTACAGGTTCCTCAATTTTCTTATTTGATGGTTCACCAACTTATCCAAAAATAGATACTTTGTTAGAGTACTGTCAAAATAAGAAAATTAATTTATTTGGAGTTAGCGCAAAATATATAGATCATTTAAAAAATGAAAAATTTATTAATAAAAATTTAGACTTAAACTCTGTTAAAATAATAACATCAACAGGCTCACCTTTGGCAGAAGAGAGTTTCAAATATATTTATAACAACATTAAAAAAGATGTTCATTTGGCATCCATTGCTGGAGGCACAGATATGGTCGGCTGTCTAGTATTGGGAAATTTATATTCGAATGTTTATAAAGGAGAAATACAAGGGCAAAGTTTAGGCATTGATGTTGATGTATTTACTAAAGATGGAGAAAGCACTAAAGACGGAGAGAAAGGAGAACTAGTTATCAAGCAACCATTTCCTTCAATGCCAGTTAAATTTTGGGGTGACACTAATGGGGAAAAGTATCATAAAGCTTATTTTACAAAGTTTAAAAATATTTGGCATCATGGTGATTTTATAGAAAGAACTTCTAATAACGGATTTATTATGCGGGGTAGGTCTGATTCTACTTTAAACCCGGGGGGTGTTAGAATTGGTACATCTGAAATATATCAGCAGGTTGAAGATATTGAATTTATAACAGAAGGTCTTGTTATTGGTCAAAATTTTGATGACGATGTAAGAATAGTTTTATTTGTAACAACAAAAAACGATAAAGAACTAGATAGTGAAAAAATTAAATTAATAAAAGCTAAAATTAGAAAAAACTGTTCTCCAAAACATGTGCCGTCTATTATTATAAAAGTTCCAGAAATTCCAAGAACAAAAAGTGGAAAAATAGTAGAGCTTGCTGTTAAAAAAATAATTAACAAAGAGGCATTAGATAACTTGGAGGCTATTGCTAATCCAAAATGCTTGAGTTTTTTTAAAAATTTAAAAGAATTATTATAGCTTATCTTTCAATACACATAGCGATACCCATGCCACCACCAATACATAAAGTTGCTAAACCTTTATTAACATCCCGTTTAATCATTTCATGAATTAAGGTAACAAGTATTCTAGTTCCTGACGCGCCAATAGGATGTCCTAAAGCAATAGCACCTCCATTGACATTAACTTTTTCTTCTGGAATGGAAAGCGCTTTTATAACTGCAATACTTTGTGCAGCAAAAGCTTCGTTAACTTCAAAAAGATCAACATCCTTAATAGTCCAACCCGCAATATCTAGGGCTTTTTTTGATGAAGGAATCGGCCCAGTACCCATTAATGCCGGATCTACACCGCAGCTCGCCCAAGATTTAATTGTTACTAATTTTTCTAATTTTCTTTTTTTCGCTTCATCATTGGACATTAGGGTTACGGCAGCCGCACCGTCATTTAGTCCTGAAGCATTACCAGCTGTGACAGTCCCGTTTTTTTGAAAAACTGGTTTAAGCCTTGTTAAAGTTTCTAGTGTAATACCTTCTCTTGGGTGTTCATCTTTACTAAAGTTTATTTCATTTGTTTTTGATTTAATTTTTACGTTAACAATTTCATCTTTAAATTTATTTTTAACCTGAGCTTGTACAGCTTTTATGTGAGAAGCTAATGCAAACCTGTCTTGTTCGTCACGTGTAATTTTAAATTTAGTAGCAACATTTTCTGCTGTCACACCCATGTGGTAATTATTAAAAGCATCCCATAAACCATCATTAATCATGGTGTCTACAATTTCTGCGTTACCTAATTTTTTACCTTCTCTTAAATGTATAGCATGCGGAGCTAAAGACATATTTTCTTGCCCACCGGCTATAATAATTTTTGAGTCTTTAGATTTAATACTCTGAAAAGCAGAAGCTATTGATCTTAAACCCGAACCACAAACTTGATTTACAATATGTGCTGGTTTCTCATTTGGAATTCCAGATTTTATTGCCGCTTGTCTAGCTGGATTTTGTCCAGCTCCTCCAGTAAGAACTTGACCCATTATAACTTCATCAACTTCACTTTTATTAATTTGCGATCTTCTTATTATTTCCGAAATCACAACTGATCCGAGTGCGGCACCTGGAATATTTTTTAAAGATTTTCCCAAAGAACCCACAGCCGTTCTACTCGCTGAGGTAATCACAACTGAATTTTTATCTATCATTAGACATAATTTAGAGTTTTAAATGTAAAATAACAAGAATGATTCTTAATGAATTTTCCTATATATATTTATTTTATGTGCCGTTAGCTCAATTGGATAGAGCGCGAAGCTACGGACTTCGAGGTTGAGGGTTCAAGTCCTTCACGGCACAGACACTCTAAAAAAATTAAACTAAAATATTTAAATAAAATCGATGTCACTATCTATGTATTGAATATCTTTAAACTTATTTCCAATTTCATTAATTTTAGATTCTTCTTTTGAAAAAAAAGCAAAATTGATATTTTTTTTTGGAGATAAAAAATTGCTTGATGTATTTATTTTATTTTCTATGTAAGACAAATAATCTATATGATTTTTTTTAGACCATAGTAAAATTAATTTAAAAATTTTATTACTTGTTTTGTGGGTTGAAAAAATAATGTTCATTCTTTTAAGCTTATTTTTTTTAAAAATATGAGCAATCAAAAATTCTCCTTCATAACAAAAAATAGTAATATTTTTTTTGTATGGACAATTAAGCACCCTCCATCTAAACCAATTTTCATCTCTTAACAAACCTGTATTTTGATTAGAAGAAATTTTTTCGGTGGTTTCGATTATTTTAGATAAATCTTTATTGTTTACTACATTAATATTTAATTTATCTACGTCGACTTTTATGTTTTTTTTATTTTTTTTAAAATTTCTTAAAAAGGGTAGTAAATGAAAATAGTTTAAAATCTTAACAGTTCTTAAAAAATTATTATTATGTTGCCATTTAAGCTTTTTAAAAATTTTAAGAGAACTATTATTACATAATGTGATTTGTAACGGACATATATTCATCCATTCTTCGGTTAATAACTTTCCATAACCTCTATTTCTATATTTTGAATCTATGTAAAAATCCGTAAACCAAATAGCATTTTCTTTAATATTATTAACTTTTAAATCCACAGGTATTAAACCTGCGTGTCCACAAATCTGATTGTTTATAGTGAGAACTATTGGCTCACAGTTATTATATCCTGTCCTGTATCTCCAGGTATGGTTTTCAAGAATGTCTTGCTCAAAGTTAAAAGTTTTTGCATAAAATTTCTTTAAAACATTAATATCTATCTCAGAAATTTTTCTAATGCTAATTTTTTCCATAATATTTGTAAAAGTACAGATTAAAATACAGTTTATTTGAAATTATTTTTAAAGTATATATTTACTATTATGTTTGAAGCAATAAAAAAACATACGTGTTTATTAATTCGTTTAGACGACATTGCAGAAAATATGAACTGGAACTTAATGGATAAGTGCGAATTATTATTTGATGATCTTGAAATTAAACCTCTATTAGGTGTAATTCCATTTAATAAAGATCCAGAATTATTAAAATATCCAAAAAACTCAAATTTTTGGAATAGAGTTAGAAGTTGGCAGAAGAAAGGATGGGAAATTTCTATGCATGGTTTTTCCCATCTATATAATCAACAAACAAATAAACAAGATTACTTTAATTATGGAGGAAATTCTGAATTTTATGGTCTAGATTATAAGACTCAACGAGGGAAAATTCAAACAGGTATCAAAAAGTTTAAAGAAGAAGGTTTAGAAGTGAGATCATTTTTTGCTCCAAATCATACTTATGATTTAAACACTTTAAAAGCACTAGAGAGTTCTGGAATAAAAATTGTAATCGATGGCTATGGTTTATTTCCTTTTTTTAAACATAATCTTTTTTTTATACCTCAACTTTTTTATAAAGAAATCATGTTACCGTTTGGAATTCAATCTACTCAAATTCATTTAAACTACTGGAAAGAATTTGATTATGATAATTTTAAAAAATTTATTTTAAAGAATCAAAATAAAATAAGTAGTACAGATAAAATTTTATCTTTAGAGAAGCAGAATTTTTTTAAGACATTTGTGAATTTGTCTGTAGAAAAAATATTAAAAGTTTTAAGAACAATTAGATAAATAATAGAAGAAAATTAAAACTTAAAAAGTCAAAAAAATTGCCTTGATTTTATAAATTTAAAACTATAATCATCTTATATAATGAAATTTATTACACATTTGTCACTTCAAAAAGCTGTAATTTTTTTTTTAGCTATAATTTTTTTAGTTATTTTAGGTCTGACTTTTATACTATAAGTAAGCTAAAAATAAAATTACTACACCAAGTATAATTCTATAAATTATAAAAATATTCAAACTGAATTCCTTTATATATTTTAAAAAATATTTAATTGTTATTAAGGAAAAAGTGAAAGATAAAAAAATTGATATTAAATTAAGCAATGACAAAATTGAATTTTCATTTTGGATAAAGTTATTAATTCCGTAGAAACTTACAGCAGCTAAAGTTGGTATAGACAGCAAAAAAGAAATTTTTGCAGATTCAACTCTTTCGAATTTTAAAAATCTTGCCGCTGTGATGGTAATTCCAGATCTACTTACTCCAGGAATAAGTGAAAATATTTGAAAAAATCCCACAAATGCAGCTGATTTGTAATCAAAATTTTTACTTATATTCTTTATTTTTTTTGATCTATCGCTCATAAATAATAAAACTCCAAAAATAATAGTTGTCCAACCGATTATTTTTACATTTCGTAAACGTTCTATTAAGTCAAATTTTATTAGAATATATCCAACAATCATTACTGGTATAGATGATAGTAAAATCCTAAAAAATATTTTTTTATTTTTTAAAAAGTTTAAAATATCTTTTTTAAAAAAAACTATGACAGCTAGAAAAGAACCGATATGTAAACTTACATCTATTGATAAATTTTGATTGTTAAAACTTAAATATTTAGAAACTAAAATAAGATGTGAAGATGAGCTAATCGGTAAAAATTCTGTAATACCCTGAATTATAGATAATACAAATATTTCAATCATAAATTAATTTTAGACCCCTAGATTGTTTTTTTTGTGACAAGACATAATGCATAGCAGGTATGTTCAAATCAATCATAAAATATATAGGTTTTTTATAATATAGGTAAGTAGGCCATACCTGTTTCTTCTTTTAAATTATTCTATGATGAAATAATGTAACTTAATTATGTCAAATAAAATGTTACAATTTACAAATTTATCCCAACAGTCTCCAAAAAAAAGAGAGACCGTTAAAAGGAAAAATGATTTCAATGAAATATATAATGAATTTATAAGTGATAAGGCTAAAGAGCAGTCAAGTAGATGCTCGCAATGTGGTGTTCCATTTTGCCAAATACACTGTCCTTTGCATAACAACATCCCAGATTGGCTAAAATTAACAGCTGAAGGCAGAATGCAAGAAGCCTATGAATTATCACAGAGTACAAATAATATGCCAGAAGTTTGTGGAAGAATATGTCCACAAGATAGGTTGTGTGAAGGAAATTGTGTAATAGAGCAATCTGGGCACGGAACCGTAACAATAGGTTCAATCGAAAAACATATAACAGACACCGCATGGGAAAAGGGCTGGGTAAAACCATTTAAAGTTAAAAAAGAATTAAAACAATCCATAGGAATTATTGGTGCTGGGCCAGCAGGAATGGCCTGCGCAGAAGAGCTGAGAAAATCAGGTTATCAAATTACGATTTATGATAGATATGATCGGCCGGGAGGGCTCTTAATTTATGGAATTCCAAATTTTAAATTAGAAAAATTTGTTGTAGAGAGAAGAACAAAACTACTAAATGATAGTGGTATTAAATTTGTGCAAAATTTTGAAGTAGGACAAAATAAGACGCTACATGAATTAAAAGAAAAGCATGATGCAATATTAATAGCTACTGGAGTCTACAAAGCTAGAGAAATTGAAATACCTGGACATGATTTAAAAAATATTTTTCCTGCAATGGATTTCCTAACCGCCTCCAATCGTAAAGGACTAGGTGATAAAGTAAAATTATTTGATGATGGAACTCTAAATGCTGAAGGAAAAAAAGTTGTTGTTATAGGTGGGGGGGATACAGCAATGGACTGTGTCAGGACCGCAATTAGGCAAAAAGCAAAGTCAGTTAAATGCCTCTATAGAAGAGATAGAGAAAATATGCCAGGATCTGCAAGAGAAGTTTCTAACGCTGAGGAAGAAGGAGTAGAATTTATTTGGTTAACTAGTCCAAAAAATTTTTTAGGAAGCAAAAAAGTTACTGGAATAATAGTTAACAGAATGGAACTTGGTGAGCCAGATTCTTCTGGAAGAAAAAAACCTGTTCCAATAAAAGATTCTGAATATAAAATTGATGCCGATATTACTATTAAATCTTTAGGTTTTGATCCAGAAAATATTCCGAAGTTATTTAATGCAGACGATCTTAGTGTTTCAAAATGGGGAACAATAAAAATAGATTTAAAAACTATGCAAACTAATTTAGACGGAATTTTTGCTGCTGGAGATATTGTCAGGGGAGCCTCACTAGTTGTATGGGCAATTAGAGATGGAAGAGATGTAGCTGAGCAAATTGAAAATTATCTTCAAAACAAATCTCAAAAAGAAAAAAAAATTCAAGCAGCTTAAATATTGATGAAAAATTATAAAAAAAATAAAAAACTATTAGAAGAAAATCATGCTTATGACTCAAGTATGGAACACGATGCATGTGGTGTTGGTATGATAGCTGCAACTGATGGAAAGAAATCAAGAAAAATAGTAGAATATGGAATTGAAGCTTTAAAAGCTATTTGGCATAGAGGAGCAGTGGATGCTGATGGAAAATCAGGAGATGGAGCAGGTATTCAACTTGAAATAGCACCTGATTTTTTTAAAGAAAAAATTCTTTCTACGGGACATAGTCATGATAACTCTAAAAGAATCTGTGTAGGAATGATTTTTTTGCCGAGAACCAATTATGCGGATCAGGAAAAATGTAGAGAAATAATAGAGTCAGTCTTATTAAAAGAAAATTTCTATATTTATGGCTGGAGACAAGTACCTGTAAATTCTAAAGTTTTAGGAAAAACAGCTGACCAGAGCAGACCGGAAATTGCCCAGGTTTTATTTAAAAAAAATGAAGAACTTGAAACTAACGATTTAGAAAGAGAGCTATTTGTTGCCAGAAAAAAAATTGAAAAATTAGCAAGAAAATCTCAACTTAAAGAATTTTATATATGTTCATTTAGTTCTAGGTCAATTGTTTACAAAGGAATGTTTCTTGCAGAATCATTAGCTGACTTTTATCCAGATTTAAATAATAAAAAATTAACATCAAGGTTCGCTATTTTTCATCAGAGATATTCAACCAATACTTTTCCAAGTTGGGATCTTGCGCAGCCATTTAGAACTCTAGCACATAACGGTGAAATTAATACACTCAAAGGTAACATTAATTGGATGAAGATTCATGAGCAGGATATGTCTAGTAAATTATTTAAAGATGTTGAAGATTTAAAACCTGTTATTCGAAGCACCTCAGACTCTGGAGCCTTAGACAATGTTTTTGAGTTGCTAACACATTCCGGTAAATTAGCTCCATTAATAAAACTTATGATGATACCTGATGCTTGGTCAAAAAGAAGTAAAACAGTTCCAAAAAACCATCAAGACTTATTTAATTTTTTAAATAGCACAATTGAACCTTGGGATGGTCCTGCTGCCATATGTGCAACAGATGCTAAATGGGTGCTAGCTGCAACTGATAGAAACGGCTTAAGACCATTGAGATATACAATTACTTCGGACAATTTATTTTTTGCAGGATCTGAGTCTGGAATGATAAAGATTCCTGAAGAAAAAATTATTTCAAAAGGAAAATTAGGCCCGGGTCAAATTATTGCTATTGATTTAAAAGAAGGTAAATTGTTCAAAGATAAGGAAATCAAAGATTATATAGCTAATGATTATAAGAAATATAATAAACAGATAATTGATTTAGATAAAAAAATATCATCTAAAAAAGAAAAGGTGGAATTTGTAGGTGAAGATTTAAGAAGAAGACAGTATCTTTCAGGACTTAGCATTGAAGATCTTGAGTTGATACTTCATCCAATGGCAGAAGAAGGTAAAGAAGCGTCTGGCTCGATGGGAGATGATACTCCTGTAGCTGTTTTATCTAGTCATTTTAGACCTATTGCTCATTACTTTAGACAGAATTTTAGCCAAGTTACTAACCCACCTATTGATTCTTTGAGAGAAAATAAAGTCATGAGTCTAAAAACTAGATTTGGAAATCTTGGAAATATTTTAGATTTTGATAATTTAACAGAAGAAGATATTTATGTTTTAGATAGTCCCATTTTAACTAACTCACAATTTACAAAATTTAAAAAAATATTTTCTAAAAAAACTAAAGTTATCGACTGTACATTCGATATAGATTCTTCATTAAAGGATAGAATTGAAAAAGTAAGAGAAGAATGTGAAATAGCTGTTCGTCAAGGAAGTAATAACTTAATTTTATCAGATAAAAAAATTACCGCAAATAGAGCAAGTATACCAACAATTTTATCCGTTGGCGCGGTTCACTCTCATTTAGTAAAATTAGGTCTTAGGGGTTATTGCTCAATAAATGTTGAATGTTCAGATGCTTTAGATACACACTCATTTGCTGTTTTAATTGGAGTTGGAGCCACAACGGTAAATCCATATTTAGCTATTGATAGCATTAATCAAAGATTTGAAAAAGAATTGTTTGGAAAATCAGATTTTCAAAGCTGTGTTTCAAAGTTCAAAAAGTCTATAGACGCTGGTCTTTTAAAGATAATGTCTAAAATGGGAATCTCTGTAATTAGTTCATATAGAGGAGGATGCAACTTTGAAGCGGTAGGTCTAAGCAGAGCAATAGTTGCAGACTATTTTCCTGGAATGACTTCAAGAATATCAGGAATTGGGATAATTGGTATAGAAACAAAAATAAAGGAATTGCATAAAAAATTTTCTAAAAAAAATGTTTTTGCACTGCCAATCGGTGGCCTCTATAGATATAGAAAGACTGGAGAAGATCATCAATTTCAAGGAAATTTAATCCATGTGCTTCAACATGCTGTAGGAACAGGCTCATATGACCATTATAAAAAATATTCTAAAGGTATGCATAACCTCTCTCCTATTAATATTAGAGATCTCCTTGAATTTAAGAGCAAGAAAAAATCTATTAGTACTGAAGAAGTTGAACCGTTAGAAGATATTTTAAAAAGATTTGGAAGTGGAAGCATGTCCCATGGAGCATTATCAGCAGAAGCCCACGAAACTCTAGCAACAGGTATGAATAGAATTAAAGGTGCATCTTGCAGCGGTGAAGGTGGCGAAGACGCAAAACGCTTTACTAAAATGCCTAACGGTGACTCAGCTAATTCAAGAGTAAAACAAATTGCGTCTGCTAGATTCGGAGTAACTATTGACTATCTAAATAACGCCAATGAAATTGAAATTAAGATGGCTCAAGGGGCAAAGCCCGGGGAAGGTGGGCAGTTGCCAGGGTTTAAAGTTACAAAAGAAATTGCAAAACTTAGGCATTCAACTCCAGGCGTAACATTAATTTCTCCCCCACCACATCATGACATTTACTCGATAGAAGATTTAGCCCAATTAATTTATGATTTAAAACAAGTTAATCCAAATGCAAGAGTTGGAGTTAAATTAGTGGCCTCAACTGGAATAGGAACCATTGCAGCTGGTGTAGCAAAAGCAAAAGCAGATATAATTTTAATTTCAGGTCATTCTGGTGGAACAGGAGCGAGTCCACAAACAAGCATTAAATATGCTGGTATACCTTGGGAAATGGGATTAACAGAAGTAAATCAAATTTTAACATTAAATAACTTAAGACACAGAGTGACCCTCAGAACAGACGGTGGTTTAAAAACTGGTAGAGATATTGTTATGGCAGCAATGATGGGTGCAGAAGAATATGGTATGGGAACTTCTTCACTCGTAGCCATGGGATGTATTATGGTACGTCAGTGTCATTCAAATACATGTCCCGTCGGAGTTTGCAGTCAAGACAAGGAGCTTAGAGAAAAATTTAGTGGCACACCTGAAAAAGTTGTAAACTTTTTTACTTTTGTTGCGACAGAAGTGAGAGAAATTCTTGCTACACTTGGTTTTAAATCTATAAATGAAATAATTGGAAGAACTGATCTCTTAACCCAAGTAAACAAAGGTTCACCAAACCTTGATGACTTAGATTTAAATCCTCTTCTAGTTCAAGCAGATCCAGGTGAAAATCCTAGATTTTGTAAAGATAAATTAATTAATAAAGTTCCGGACACATTGGATGAAAAAATTTGGCTTGATATTAAAGAACAGGTAGATGAAAAAGAAAAAAAATATTTTGAGTACGAAATAAAAAATACCTCTAGGTCAGTAGGTACAAGACTTTCTCACTATGTTTATAAAAGATTTGGAAATAATAAATTAGATAAAGATAGCATAACTATTAAACTCAATGGCTCAGCAGGACAATCTTTGGGAGCATTCTTATCTAAAGGAATAAAATTAGTAGTAGAGGGAGATACAAATGATTATGTAGGAAAAGGACTTTCAGGAGGGACAATTATTGTTTATCCTCCACTTAAGAGCAAACTTATATCAGAAAAAAATATAATTATAGGTAATACAGTTTTATACGGAGCAACAACAGGAAAACTATATGCCTCTGGACAAGCAGGAGAGAGATTTGCTGTAAGAAATTCTGGATCTTTAGCAATAGTTGAGGGATGTGGAGCACATGGATGTGAATATATGACAGGAGGGACGGCGATTATACTTGGAC
>MDTF01014641.1_pt1 | contig 15135 bp, 12 predicted proteins | sample 811191 | NCBI WGS metagenome assembly MDTF01 (sample SAMN05326649, study PRJNA326480) | marine metagenome | isolation source: seawater | place: Southern Ocean | collected 2011
CAAGATGCAACACCCCTATCTCTTGGTCAAGAATTTTCAGGATATCAAGTTCAGTTAAAAAAATGTATTGAAAGAATAGAGTTTGCTCTTAAAGAAATATATTTTCTTGCACAGGGTGGCACAGCTGTTGGAACTGGAATTAACTCAAAAAAAGGGTTCGATAAAAAAATTGTCAAAGAAATTGCTAAATATACTAAAATACCCTTTAAACCAGCTGAAAATAAATTTGCAGAATTAGCTGCTCACGACTCGATCGTAAACTTTTCGGGAGTATTAAATACATGTGCTGTTTCATTAATGAAAATATCAAATGATATAAGATTTTTAGGCTCAGGGCCTAGAGCTGGATATGGTGAATTAACACTTCCAGAAAATGAACCTGGTTCCTCAATTATGCCTGGAAAAGTTAATCCTACTCAATGTGAGGCAGTTACGATGGTTTGTGCCAAGGTAATTGGTAATCATACAGGAATTACAGTAGCAGGGTCTCATGGTCACTTTGAATTAAATGTATTTAAACCAATGATTGCTCATAATGTTCTTCAATCAATAGATCTTATAGCAGATAGCACTAAAAACTTTGCTATTTATTGTGTTAAAGGAATTAAAGCCAACAAAAAAAGAATTAAAGAACATTTAGATAATTCTTTAATGTTAGTAACGGCTCTAGCTCCTCATATTGGGTATGATAATGCTGCAAGAATTGCAAAAACAGCTTTAAAAAATGGAACCACGCTAAAATATGAGACTCTTAAAACGGATCTTATTAAAGAAAAAGACTATGAAAAAATAGTTGACCCAAAAAAAATGATTTACCCCGAGTAAGCGCCAATCAACTTATTGAGCCAATTTTTATTCTTAATTAAATTTTTTGAAGCAGTATTTGCCTGACTATTAAAAGTGCTAATTATGTACTCTAATTCTTTATTGATCTTACGATCATCAAAATTAACTTTATTTAAGGTTATTGTGTTATTTGTTAAATTATAGTCAAAATTTATAAAAATATTTTTAATTGGTATTCTCGATTTTTTAACTGTTTGAAGAAAAGAAAATAAATTATCTGAATTTTTTACTTCGATATTCACATCGCCATTAAATATTAAATCATTATTGACAAAAAATAAGTTACTACGAGTTATTTCTAAAACACCAATCTTATTATTTGTTAAGTGAGTTTTATCAAAATTAATTTTTCCTTCAATTACATTAAACTTTATACTTGCTGAGTTAAATAACTTATTATTGACAATTTTAGGACTATTAATAGAAACTTGAGTATTAATATTTTTATTTAATAAGGTTTTATTTTTAAGTAACTCCACAAAAATTGAATTTTGATTAAACCAGTCAGTTAATTTAATTTTTTCCATATCTACTTTTATGATGAAATTAAAAGGTTTTATGGATAATTTACCTTTATAATAAATATTAGAATTTATTAATTTTGATTTTTTAGATTCAAATATAAGTAAATTTTCTGTTAAATTATAACTTGTATTTAGTTTTGAATTTAGAATTGAAATACTATTAAGGCCTTTAGTAATTTTTTTTGATTCTTTGTAGGATTCATCAGAAATATTTAATTTGAGGCTCTCTAATTTAGTATTCATTATAGATTTATTGCCAGCTTTAATTTCTTTGTTTAAATCAAGATTAAAAAATAGATTAAAAATTTCACCCTTAAAATTTAAATTATTTAAGAATTTTTGGGCCTCATGAAATAAAAGTATTTTTGATATTTTTATAATAGTAATAGTTTCATTAATATTATTTTTAATAAAAATATTAGAGTTTTTTATATTAATTTTTTTATTAGAAAATTTTTTATTAATAAGTTTTTTAAAAAAAATAATATTTTCTGGCTGAACTGAAAAATTTGCTTGGTCAATTAAAATTGATGTTATTTTCAACTTTTCTTTATTAAAAAGATTCTTTTGTGATAAATATATTTTTAATTTTTTAATTTCAGATATTTCATTAGACATATCATTTGTATTATCTATAATCTTAGCATTTCTAATTATAAAGTGTGGAGATGGTAAAATCTCATAAGTAATTTCTGAAGAAACACTAAAATTTATTTTAAATTCATCAAAAAGCTTCTCTTCAAATGTGTTTTGAACCCAGTCTTTACTGTATAAATTAGGTATCGATAAATAAAATAAATAAATAAACATTAAAGAAATCAAGAAGATTAAGTATTTATTAAAGTTACTAATTTTAAATTGAAATTTATTTAAGAAGATATTTTTTTTTTTGTCTTGATTCCTTAATAAAATATTGTTGATCAAGGAGATTAGGTGTTTATTAAAGTTACTAACTTTAAATTGAAATTTAGTTAAGAAGATATTGTTTTTTTTGTCTTGATTTCTTAATAAAATCTTGTTGATTAAGGAAATAAAATATCTAACAAGTCTTTTGTAGGTTTGTTTAATATTTTTCATAGAATTTATTAAACTTATAGTTAAAATTTTAAAATGATAAACTCAGAATATTTAAATAATCTTAATGATGCTCAAAAAGAGGCTGTTTTACACCTTGATGGTCCATTATTAATTGTAGCTGGTGCTGGTTCTGGAAAAACAAAGGTTCTGACATCCAGGATAGCTCATATTATTAAAGAAAAAAAAGCATTTCCTAATCAAATATTATCTGTAACTTTTACAAACAAAGCAGCAAAAGAAATGCATAAAAGAGTAAGCACAATACTTAGCTCTGAAGCAATTGGCTTATCTTGGCTTGGTACATTTCACTCTATATGTGCAAAGCTTTTAAGAAAACATGCTCCAGCCGCAGGATTAACTTCGAACTTCACAATTATAGATACAGATGATCAGGTAAGATTAATTAAAAATATATGTAAGGCTGAAAATATAGATATTAAGCAGCTAGCACCAAAATATATTTTATCAATAATTGATAGGTGGAAAAATAAAGGCTGTTACCCTAACGAAGTTATAGTAAATAAAAATGATATTTATGAAAAAACTGTATTACCGCTTTACAAAATTTATCAACAAAAGTTAATAGATTTAAATGCATGCGATTTTGGTGATTTAATATTACATGTTGTTAAAATTTTAGAAAAAAACTTGGATATAAGAGAAATTTATTCAAATAATTTTAAATATATATTAGTAGATGAATATCAAGATACCAATTACATTCAAAGTAGATGGTTATATTTATTATCTGAAAAACATAAAAATATATGTTGTGTAGGTGATGACGATCAATCAATTTATAGTTGGCGTGGAGCTGAAATAAAAAACTTTTTAGAATTTGATCAGGTTTATAAAAATTCAAAAGTTATCAGACTAGAGCAAAATTATAGGTCTTCACAAAATATTCTATCTGTTGCTTCAAATCTTATTGCCAACAATCAAAATAGAGTTGGTAAAACTTTAAAAACAACAATGGAAGAGGGTGACCTTGTTAAACTGAATTGTTTTAAAAATGGAAAAGATGAAGCAATAGGTATTTCAGATGAAATTGAAAAAAGAATAAAAAAAAAATATTCTTATAATAATGTTGCTATCCTAGTTAGAGCAATTTTTCAAACAAGAGAATTTGAAGAACGTTTTCTAAAAATTGGTCTCCCTTACAGAATTTTAGGTGGTACAAAATTTTATGAAAGAGCTGAAATTAAAGATTGTGTTGCATATATGAGGTTAATTCATCAACCTAAAGATGATTTAGCTTTTGATAGAATAGTAAATAATCCAAGAAGATCAATTGGAGAAAGTACTACAAAATTGATTCACGAATATTCAAAAGAAAATAAAATTAGTTTGGAAATTTCTTCTAAAAAATTAATTGAACAAAATTTAATAAAACCTAAAACTAAAATAGGTCTCAGTTCCTTTCTATTTTTAATAGATAAATGGAGAGATGATTTGAATATTAAAAAAATTGGCCATGTCAAATTATTACAACTAGTTTTAGATGAGTCAGGCTATTCAGCTATGCTTAAAAATAAAAAAGATATTGATAACGAAAATAGACTTGAAAATATTAAGGAACTACTAAGTGCGCTAAAAGAATTTGACAGCTTGGAAAATTTTTTAGAACACGTTGCGCTTGCAACTGCGATAGATCAGGACTGGGAAGGCGAAAAAATCAACATGATGACAATGCATGGCTCTAAAGGGCTAGAATTTGATGTGGTTTTTTTACCTGGGTGGGAAGAAGGTCTTTTTCCTCATCAAAAATCAATAGAAGAAAAAGGACAAAATGGGCTTGAAGAAGAAAGAAGATTGGCTTATGTGGGAATAACAAGAGCTAAGAAAAGAGCACTAATCTCATTTTGTATGAATAGATTTTATCAAGGAGACTGGATTGACAGTATGGCATCACGATTTATTGAAGAATTACCAGAAAAATTTCTAGAAAAAAACTCTTTTTTTGATGATACTAAAGATGATGATTTCGAATTTAATCAAGATTTTGAAATTGAAGAAGGCACAAAAAGTCCAGGATGGATAAGATATCAAAAAAGAATTAAATAATGACAAAAAGAATCAAAAACTTAATAGAAAAGTTTAGCAAATATAATATTGATGGATATATAATCCCTAAAAATGACGAATTTTTTTCAGAATATGCTGTAAAAGATAGATTAAAAATTATTTCTAACTTTGATGGTTCTGCTGGCTTAGCAATAATAATGAAAAAAAAAATTATTTATTTGTAGATGGCAGATATACAATACAAGCTAAACAACAATCTGGAAATAATTTTACAATAATTGAAATTCATAAATTTTTGCCTAAAAATATTATGAAAAATTTAAGATTAGGATTTGATCCAAGTTTATTTACAAATAGCAAAATGAAAAAATATTTTGGTAATTCACTTGAATTAATATCAATTGAAAATAACTTGATAGATGAAATTTATCAAAAAAAACCATCTAAAAGAAAATTATTTTATTCATTAACTAATAAATCTGCAGGAGAGAGTCACCAATCAAAAATAATTAGAATTTCTAATAAATTACAATTAAAAAAAGTAGATTATTTATTTATAAGTTCACCTGAAAATGTTGCATGGTTAATGAATATTAGAGGACACGACAATCCAACAAGCCCAATACCTAATTGTAGATTGATAATAAATAAAGATAAAAAAATATTCTTGATAGCTGAAGAAAAAATTGTTTCTAAAATAATTAAAGAAAAAAGATTTAAGAAAAATCAGATAATAAACCCTAAAAATTTTAAAGATTTTGTTAAAAATTTAAATGGTAATAAATTTATTATCGATTCTTTATCATGCTCAATCCTTAATGAAAAAATTATCAAATCAAATTTTAAAATTATAGAAAAAAATGATCCTTGTTATGGATTAAAGTCTATTAAAAATCCTATAGAAATTAAAAATATGATTAAAGCTCATATAGAAGATGGTTTAGCATTAACTAAATTTATTTATTGGATAAAAAATGTTAATAAAAAAAAAATAACAGAGATTGATGCTAAAAATAAATTACAAAAATTTAGGAAATTAAATAAAAATTACTTATTTCCAAGCTTTGATACAATAGCTGGAGCAGGCTCTAATGGAGCGATAGTACATTACAGAGTTTCTACAAAATCAAACAAAACCATAAATAAGAATGACTTATTTTTGTGCGACTCTGGTGGTCAATATAAATTTGGAACAACAGATGTAACTAGAACGATTTGTTTTTCTAAACCAAAAAATTCAATTAAAGATATATTTACTAAGGTATTAAAGGGCCATATTGCTGTTTATCAAACCAATTTGAATAAGGACAATACTGGAAGGAAAATTGATATTAGGGCTAGAAAATTTTTAAAAAAAGATGGATTAGATTATGCACATGGAACAGGTCATGGTGTTGGCTACTTTTTAAATGTTCACGAGGGGCCACAGTCCATATCAAAATTTAATAATGTACCGCTTAAAGAGGGTATGATTTTAAGTAATGAACCTGGATTCTACAAAAAAGGTCACTATGGGATTAGAATAGAAAATCTTATATTTATTAAAAGAAATAATAAAAATTTATTTTTTGAAAACTTAACATTAGCACCAATTGAAAAAGATTTAATAAATTATAATTTACTTTCTGAGAGTGAAAAAAATTATTTATTCAAGTATCATTTAAAAATTTACTCCACTTATTCAAAATTTTTAACACTGAAAGAACGAAAATGGTTAGCTAATCTTATTTAACATTTTCATCCACACTTCTTGAGTAATAACTTGAATATTTAAATCCCTAGCATTGTTAACTTTTTTATTTGTTGGTTTTTCCCCAATAATTAAATAATCAAGTTTTTTATTAATATTACTTATTATTTTTCCTGAGTTATTTTCAATTAATGACTTTGCTTCGGCCCTACTCATACCTTTTAATTTTCCTGTAAGCATAAATGTTTTATTCATTAATGGTCCATTTTCACTTAGTTGCTCAACACTAGATATTATAAGTACTTTTTTTAATTCTCGCATAACTTCTAAATTTTGTTTGTTTGAAAAGAATTTTACAATAGATTCAATTTGTGTTTCACCAATACCGTCAATATTTTGTAAATCATATATATCTTTATGAATTGATAGCTTAAAAAAATTGTTTGCTAACTTTAAATGCCTTGCTAAAAGTTTGGCATTTTCTTGACCTATATGTCTTATCCCTAATGAATATATAAATCTTTCTAATGAAATTTTTTTCTTATCATCTATGGAATATTTTAAATTAGATACAGATAAATCTCCCCAGCCCTCTAATTTTATTATCTTTTCATAATCTAGTCTAAATATGTGTTGAGGGAGTTTTATTAATTTTAACTGCCAAAATTTTTCTACGATCTTTTTTCCAAACCCATCTATATTAAGTGCTTCTTTTGAAACAAAGTGTTTTAACTTTTCAATTGCAATTTTTTCACAATCATAGCCCTCACTCGTACATCTTCTTACCACATCTTTTTTTTTTGTTATTTGATTAAAATCCTTAATTGTTTTTGATCCACAAGAGGGACAATTTTCTGGAAAAATAAATTTCTTTGAGTTTTGTTTTCTTTTTTTTATATCTACAAAAACTACATGAGGAATAACATCTCCTGCTCTTTCGACCACTACTGTATCACCCACCCTAATATCTTTTCTATTAATCTCATCTTCATTATGAAGTGTGGCATTAGAAACTGTTACACCACCAATATTTACAGGTTTTATTTTTGCAACTGGTGTTAAGGCTCCCGTCCTACCTAGTTGAATCTCAATGCTTACAATTTCTGAGACCGAACTGTTTGCTAAAAATTTATGTGCTATAGCCCATCTTGGAGCATTTGCAGCATACCCAAGTCTTTTTTGAAGTTTAAAACTGTTAACCTTATATACAATCCCATCTATATCAAATTCTAATTCTTTTCTCTTTTGCTCAAGATACTTATGATTTAAAATTAAATTTTTAATTCCAGTTATTGTTTTATTAAACTGATTGGTTTTAAAACCCCACATTTTCAAATTTTTTAAAAACATAAATTGTGTATCTATATTCATACCTAATTCATGCCCAAATGTGTAAGCAATAAACTTTAAAGGTATTTTTTTAGTCACAGAAGAGTCTTTCTGTCTTAAGGAACCAGATGCGGCATTTCTTGGATTTGCAAATTTTTTACTTATTTTTGTAAAATCATTATTCTGAATATAAACTTCTCCACGTATATCAATTTCAACTGGGAAGTTTTTATAATTAATGAATTGTGGTATATCTTTTATAGTTTTTAAATTCTCAGTTATATCCTCACCTTCATTACCATCCCCTCTAGAAAGTCCTTTTACAAACTTCCCATTTTTATAAATCAATGAAGCTGAAATTCCATCTATTTTGGGTTCTGCACTATACTCAATAGAATCAGAATCTAATAAACTCAAAAAATTTAAGATTTTTTTTTCAAAATTTATTAAATCTAGTTCATTAAAAGCATTACCTAATGACAGCATCGGAACCCTATGTTTTACTTTTACAAAATTTTTAGATGGTTTGAAGCCTACAGACTCAGAGGGTGATTTTTTACTTTTTAAAAAACTATATTTTATTTCTAAATTAATTATATCTTTTTTTAAAATATCATACTCTTGATCACTAATAACTGGCTTATTATTATTGTAATAATGTTTGTTATGTTTTTGAGCTAATTCAATTTTTTTATGATACTCTTTTTCAATTGAAATCCTATTCATATCAGCCAAAAAGTTCTTTAAATTTTTCTAAATTTTTTTTCTTTTTTTTTATAATTTTTGGATTTTTATAGGTTTTATTTAAAATTCTATAAGATTCCTTATACCATTCACTTGATAAATAATTGTATCCTAATAATTTCGCATATTTTTTAGACTCTTCCAAAAGTCCTATATGATAATGGATTTCTACTAATCGATGAATAGCTTCTTCCGTATATATTGTTGTATCATAATCATTTAATATATTTTTAAATCTATTAATTGCTGCTATCCACTTTTCTTTTTTAATGTAATGTCTCCCTATATACATTTCTTTTGATGCCATAATATCATTAATTAAATTAATTTTAAATTTGGAGTCTATTGCAAAGTCAGTGTTTGGATAATTTTTAATAATATAATTAAATTTTTTTTTTGCCTGGAGTAATGGTGCTAGATCTTTTTTTTCATCTACGATTGTCTCAAAATAACACATGGCTAATAAAAAATGTGCATAAGCCATTCTTTTATCTTTTGGATAAACTTGCATGTATCTTTCTAAATTAAATATTGCTTCAGAATAATAGTCTTGTTGATAATAAGCATACGACGCCATTATAGCAGATTTAGGAGCCCAATCTGATTGAGGAAATAGTAATTCTGCTTCAAGAAATTTTTTTGCTGCATAATATGTTTCACCTTTGTTTAAATTTTTGACACCTTCTTTATATGCTGAGATCATTTCAAGCTCCTGGTCAACTTCTTTAATCAAAGAAATTTCTTCTTTATTTTTTGAACATGATTGTAAACTGAGAAAAATTAATACTATTATTAATTTATATAAATATTTCATTAGAAATTTTATTTATATATCAAATAAAAATTATGCAATAGATTTTAAATGACTTTTATTAACAAGGGTATGTGGTAAATTTTTTTCTTTTATCTCTAATAGTGAGTAATTATCCTTATTTTCAAAAACTTTTCTAAGTAATTGATTGGTAAGTTTATGCCCACCTCGTGAACAGGTAATTTTAGCAATTATTTTATAGCCTGCCAAGTAAAGATCTCCCATACAATCTAAGATTTTGTGATTGACAAATTCTTTTTCATTTCTAAGTCCTTCTTTATTTAGTACAGTACTGTTCTTTACTACAATTGCATTTTCCAAACTACCACCCTTTGCAAGTCCCATTTCTTTTAATTTTTCCACATCCTCATAAAGACAGAATGTTCTAGAGTTATAAATATCTGTCAAATCTGATTCGTAGACATTGATTAGGTTTCTTTGGTTTCCAATAAGGGAATTTTCATACTTAAGTTCAAAATCTATATCAAGACTAATCTTGCTAGGTGCAATTGAAATTGATTTTTTACCATCTATAAATTCAATCATTTTATTTATTTTAATAATTTTAATTGGAGAATCGCTATTTTGAACTCCAACTTCATTTATTTCTTTCACAAATTGCTTTGCAGAACCATCAAAAATTGGAACCTCATAATTATCTATTTCAATGAAAGCATTATCAATACCAAGGCCATAAAGAGCACCCATTAAGTGTTCTATAGTTGAGACACTTACTCCATGTTCATTTGAGATAGTTGTACAAAGAACGGCACTACTTACATTAAAAAGATTTGGTATTACAATATTATTCTTTTTAATATCTATTCTTTTAAAAATTATTCCAGTATTTGGATCCGCAGGTTTAATTGTTAGATTAACATTGAGGCCAGTATGAAGGCCAATACCACTTAGATTGATATTATTTTTAATAGTTTTTTGATTTAAAACAGACATTTAAGAACTTATAGGATCTGAATATAAATTAAGACAAACAATAAATGTTACAAGAAAATACTATTTTATTTAAAAAAATGAAAAAGTTTTTCAAAAAAACCTTCTTTTATTTGTCTTTTAGGAGCTAACACAACTTCTTGTTTATTTGTTCCCGCATGTAACTTTGTGGCAGACTCAAATATATCTTGAGTAGTTTCTTCTAATAAGTCTATCTCATGGGTAAAATTAATCATATCCTTAAATTTATTATCTAAAATCGATGAACCCTCCCCCATTAAAACTATTTTAAATTTAACTATTTTTTCGAAATTATTTCTTTTATTTATAGAATTAAAACATAATTCCAATATCTCTTCCACTCTTGAAAAAATAATTTTTTGAACTAGATCAAGTGATATGTTTTTTTTATTAAGATAATTTAAATTTTTATCAAAACATAATTTAATTTTTTCTGCTTCAATAAGGTCCAAGCCCAGTACTTTGGATATATCTTTAGTAACATGATTTCCACCAATAGGTATTGTATGAAAAAAATTGATCACATTATTGTTGAAGCTAGTAATTGAAGTTCTATTAAAGCCTATATCAATGAATGAGATATTGTCAGATAAAGTAAAATTATTCTTATAGTTTAGTGATCTTGCATAACTTGAGCAAAAAAATTGGTTAACTAAAATATTGAATTTTAAGAATAGATTTTTATAGTATTCAATTATTTTTTTTGGCAAACAAATAAAAATAATATCGACAGATAATAAATTACAATTAATATTTTCAGGTAAAGATACAAAATTAATATTATCAATTTTGTAATTTTTAATAATAATATGAATTACACTTTGATTGGGATAATTTTTTAAGACTTGTTGTTTGGCATCTTGAATTAGAAACTGAATATCATTTTTTTTTAATATTGATCCATCAAATTTTTTAGACAAAGAAATATCAACAGGAAGAATCTCCTCATTATCAATCATTAAATTTATATCATTAAGATATTCATTGGTATTTTTTTCTATATTAGTAATAATCTTATGAATGTTTAATTCTATATCTAGCTGGTTAAAAAAATAATCACTTTCATAGTAAAAACTATTTTTTGGATCAATATTATTTAAAGCACCTGCTCTTACTCTTGAAGATCCACAATCTAAATATACATTAAAATTTTTATTATTCATTTACTCATGACAATAAAATTAGAAATTCTTAAATCTATAATTTTATTTTCTTTAAGCTCATCATCACTTATAATCTTGTGAGCAATCGTTAAGGCTTTAAATGTGTTATCTTTAGGTAATTTTATTAGAACACCCTTGTTAGTTAGGATATCCCATCTATACGAGGGATAAAAAATAATTGATCTAAGGTTTTCAAATTTAAATTTTGAGTTTTCTACAATTTTTTTTAATTCTAAAAATTTTTTTGAATTCAGCTCTCCAAATAAATAAGGTAACTTTTTATTTGTATTTTCATTTTTTATAAGCTTACCATTGTATCCAACTAAAAATTGTTTTTTTCCTGGTACCCTTGCAATAAATTTAGTTTGTTTTATTTCTATAACTATTGTGGATGGGTAAATTTTTTTAACTATATAACTTTCTACCAAGTTATATTGGGATATCGTATAATTAATATCTTCTTGATTAATAAAAAATATATTTTTTGCTAGTAGCTCATGAAGTTTATATTCTATCTGCAAGTTATTTTGATTTGATAGGCCAGAAACTATAATTCTATTACTTAGAATTGAATTTATATTCTTAGATTCTAAGGGCTTATTAGTAACCGTGCTTAATATCACTAATAATAATAAGTATATTACTAGTTTGTTTTTTTTATCTATTAATTGATGCATCTTTTAAAATCCATTCGATTAAATCTATAAAACTCATTCCTGCAAAGTTTGCTATTTCTGGTACTAATGATAATTTAGTCATACCTGGCTGTGTATTAATTTCTAACAAAAAAAATTTTCCTTTAAAAAATTTAAAATCAGATCTAGTGACTCCTTTACATCCAACTACACGATGTGCTTCAAGAGCAATATCTGTAATTTTTTTTAAATCTTTTTTATCTAGATCAACAGGTATTATATGTTCGGTATTTGCTTTCGGGTTATACTTTGCTTCATAATCGTAAAATTCTCTTTTTGGTTTTAATTCAATCGTTCCTAATTTTTTTTTACCCATTATTGCAACTTGGATTTCTCTTCCTGGAATAAATTCTTCAATTAAAATTTCCTCATAGGCTCTTAGTAATTTTAAATTTTTTATTATATTTTTTTTATTACAAATATAAACGTGCACACTAGAACCTTCATTAATGGGTTTTATTACAACTGGGAATTTTAATTTACTTTCAATTTTTTTAATAACCCTTGATTCATCCATGTCAAAATTAAATTTAATATATTTTGGTGTTAATATTCTATTTTGTATAAATATTTTTTTTGAAATTTCTTTATCCATTGCTATGGAGGACGATATTACCCCAGAGTGTGTGTAGGGAATCATTTGTGTCTCTAATATTGTTTGAATATACCCATCTTCACCATATTGGCCATGTAGTGCATTAAATATTATATCAGGTTTATATAATTTTATTTTTTTTAGTAAGCTATTATCAGGTTCACAAATATTTACTTTGTATTTATTTTTTTTTAATTCTTTTGCCACCTCTCTTCCAGTTTCCAAGCTTATTAACCTCTCTTTTGATGTGCCACCACAAAGAACCAAAATTTTTTTTTTCATATTTACTCTAATATCTTAATTTCTTTTTCTAATCTAATTCCTGTTTTTTTCTCAACATTGTCTCTAACAAATTCTATCAATTTATTCATATCATTAAAACTAGCGTTATTCTTATTTACAAAAAAATTACAATGTTTACTGGAAATGCATGCATCGCCATAGCTTGTGTCCAGTGGAACCGATTCTTTAATAAGCTCCCAAACCTTCTTACTAGTTTGACTGATTGGATTTTTAAATGTACTTCCGCTTGTTTTTATTTTAGTTGGCTGATTGGTGTCTTTTCTATTTTTTAGTTCAATAATTTTTTTTTTAATATTTTGTGAATCTTTTTGTACTCCTTTAAATGAAGCGCTTAAAAAAATTAAATCATTAGGTAAATTATTGTTTCTATATTTAAATAAAATCTTATTAGCTGGAATTGAAGTAACTCTTCCAGATCTATCTACTGCTTGTATTGAAACGAGAATATCCTTAAATTCCTTATTAAAACAACCTGCGTTCATCCTTAAGCCACCACCTACCGTTCCTGGTATGCACGATAGAAACTCTAACCCTCCTATTCCGTTCATTAGTGCAAATTCAGATAATTTTTTATCCGTACAGGCGCTGCCTGCAACGATAATCTTATCCTGCAACAATGATATATTAGAAAAATTTTTACCTAATTTAATAACTATTCCATTAAAAATCTCGTCTCTTACAAGAGTATTGGAGCCAGCACCCAGAACATAAATTTTTTCATTCTGGCCAAAATTTTTTAGAAATAAAACTAAATCAGAAAGAGAATCTGGAATAAAATAAACTTTAGTTTTTCCACCAATATTGAACCAATTACTTTTTTTAAGGTCATAATCAAAATAATATTTACTTTTTGTTTTATTTAAAACTTTTTTAATTTCTTCAATTTGCATTATATTAATTTTGGTAATTCCTTCATCCAGGCTGATATAGTTCCAGCACCCATTCCAATTACTATTTTTTTTCCATAGATATTAGATTTTATAAATTTTGCTAACTGATATTGATCTTCTACCAAAAATAATCTTACCTTTGAGTTTTTAATAATGTCCTTAGCAAAATTATTATAATTAAATCCTAATTTTATTTTTTCACCAGCTGTATGTACCGGGCATAGAATCACAGTGTCAGCTTTCTTAAATGATAAGCTAAATTCCTTTTTGAGATCTTTTAATCTAGATACTCTGTGTGGTTGGAATATACATATAATTTCTTCTTTTTTATAAGCAGCCCTAACACCATTTAAAACTTCTCTAATTTCCGTTGGATGGTGAGCATAATCATCGTAGAAATTTATTTTTCGATAAGTAAATATTTTATTAAATCTTCTTTGAACTCCTTTAAATTCTTTTAATCCTTTCTTTATAATTTCTTTAGATATTCCAATTGTTGAAGCTACTGCTACTGCTGCAGTTGAATTTCTAACATTATGAATACCCAAAAGTGGAATTTTAATCTTTTTGATTAGTAAATTTTTTTTTCCAGGTAATTTAATTGATAAATCATATTCTGTATATTCTTTAAGTTGTTTAATATTTTTGATAAAAAATTGAGATTTAGGATTGGTTCCATATGTATAATAATTTTTTATTGTGAGCTTCTTTAATAGTTCAACATTATATTTATTATCAATGCAAATAAATGATTTCCCAAATGGGGGGACTTTATTTATAAACTTTATAAATAAATTTTTAAGTTCAGTCATAGATTTATAAAAGTCCATATGTTCTCTATCAATATTTGTAACAATTGAATATGTTGGCGGCACATAAATGAAGCTACCATCCGACTCGTCTGCTTCCAATATACACCAATCACTCTTTCCAAGTTTTGCTGAGTTATTTAACGAATTAAGCACACCACCATTAATAATTGTCGGATCTAATGCTGTTCCAGAAAATATTGCAGCTAATAGAGATGTTGTTGTTGTTTTACCGTGTGACCCCGTTACAACAATATTTTTTGTTAAAGAAACTATATGCGCTAGCATTTCACCTCTCTTATAAATGGGTAACAACTTTCTTCGTGCCTCAATTAGTTCTGGGTTATTTTTTTTTATTGCTGATGAAATAACTAGAATTGTGGCTTTCTCTACATTTTTTTTTGAGTGCTCAATTGAAATTTTTATTTTGTCTTTTTTTAATCGTTCAATATTTTTATTATTAGAAATGTCACTACCCTGAACATTAAAACCCATTCCTTTCATTATTAATGAAAGGCCACTCATGCCAATACCGCCTATGCCAACAAAATGTATTATTTCTGTTTTAGCTAATTCAATTTTCATTAATAGTGTTTATGATTTTCTGATTTATATTATTCCATGTATTTTGATAGCTAAAATTTTTCATATTTTTTTTTTTA
>MDTF01014562.1_pt1 | contig 15132 bp, 13 predicted proteins | sample 811191 | NCBI WGS metagenome assembly MDTF01 (sample SAMN05326649, study PRJNA326480) | marine metagenome | isolation source: seawater | place: Southern Ocean | collected 2011
CTGCGAGCACCAGCCACTGAACTTGCGCCAGCCCAGTAGGACAAACCTGAGCCGGTGGCGTATTCCATTCCGCTGTTATCAATGGTTTCCAGTCCACTGGACATATTAAGCACATGGCGCAGGGTTATGTTATTGCGAGGATCGGCTTCCGGGGATCGATTTTCTGGATACCAGTCGAAACCTAGTGGTTCATCAAGAGACATCCTGCCATCGTCCACCAACATGCCAATAAGAGCAGAAGCGATACTTTTGGCTGTCGACCAAGTTCGGGTTCGAGTTGTCATTTCGATACCGGCACCATAACGCTCATGAATTATTTCGCCTTTATAAACCACCAGCAGGCTGAGGGTATCCTGCTCTGGCGTGTCACGGTCAAAGGCCCAGTCTGAAGCCGCCAACAAAGCCGTCTCATCTATATTGCTGGGCAACTGTTTATCAGTAACAAGGTCACCGTTAGGCCAAGCAATCTGAGCTGGATCGCCGGCAGGTAAAGGCAGGGTCAATTCTGGCAACTGATCAATATCGTCAAGAGTTTGGTCCGGTGGCAGCACCACACAGCCAATGCCTTCACGGAAAACCGCGCGCATCACCGGCACCGCGCCAGGCACTCCGACCTCCACAGCACGCCTGACTCTGTCGACACTGTAATCGCCACCGTCGGCGGTCCCTATCGGATCCCGCAAAAAAGCTAACTCCTGGTCGAAAACCTGTTCTAGGCTACGGCCACCGGTAAATAGACCATTGCACATGAACACAGCCTGCTGACCTCGCTGAACCATCGCCCGCTGGGGCTGCCAATAGTCATAGTTTTCTGTCTGCTGTGCGCTAGTTGCGACTGGAAAGCTTAGTATTAATAAAGAGAGTAGTAGTGATTTACTTCGCATCGGTAATCTCCCAAGGTGTGTGCTTGAAATATACCTCAGTTTTAAAAAAATCGCCTCTTGAATTGCTTTTTCGATTCTCAAATAGGCCTGCACTCTACCGATTATTTGGCCCTTAACGCAGATTTTTGCCAAGCTAGAACATTCTTAGTAAGACCGAAATATGACTGTTACCAAGCTGGCGACAAGGAATCTAAACAGCCATCTGAACGTCAAAACCAGCCAGCATTTTATTTGATCCGTTGAGTTCAAAAGGCTCTATTAAGATTTTCAATTTAGCGTATCGGTTACTTCTCCAACAGCAGTAGCAGCTGTATTTTTGCCAAAATCCTCAACAGCAACCGCTATAAAGCAGATAAAATCCAGGCACAGCTTATTTCCCCTAGCCTCTAAATAACGAGCTAAAGACAATCTAAGAAAAAGAGATAGAGAGACTAGGAAAGACGAGCAATATCAAAACTTAGAAACCCAGAAAAAAAACCTTCAGATTAAAAGCTAAAAAAAGGGGCCACAAGGCCCCTTTCTAAAAACACTTGCATGCTTACAGCTGACTAAACTTTGCTAATCGCTGCAGCCACACTGTCCAACGCCTCTTGAACCACGATACGTGAAGAGCCAAGATTCATTCGCATATGCCCTTGCCCACCGGCGCTGTAATTAGAGCCAGGATTCATATAAACGCCAGCATTTTCTACCAACCAATCTTGAAAATAATGCTCTGGACTAGCTTTACCATTGCGGATTGCCATCTCGCTAGCATCGATAGATTCAATCACTGAACTAAAATCAATCCACGAGAGATAAGTTCCCTGCGCCTTGGTGACACTAACGCCAGGCATTTTGGCTACCGCACTCTCTACAATTTTATGATTATTATCGAGGTAAGGTCTGACTTGGTCGAACCATTCCGCGCCGTGGCGATAAGCTGCCTCAGTAGCAACCACCCCTAACGTACTCAAGTCCGCTCTATGATGCTGCTTAATCCGGCTTAAAAGCACTGGGTTTGTAGTGTGGAAATAGGCGTTCTTCATACCGGCAAGATTGAACGTTTTACTTAGGGCAGCAAACGTAATGCTGTTATCGACTACCGCCTTATCCGGCAAACTTGCGAATGGCACATAGCTATGGCCATCACGAACTATGTCCGCGTGAATCTCATCAGACAGCACAACTATTTGTTTCTCTAAGCAAAGCCGTCCTATGCGTAATAAATCTTCTTTTGACCACACGTTGCCAGTTGGGTTCTGTGGGTTACAAACAATCATGGCATGGGTATCTGGCGTCATCTTCGATTCAAGGTCTGCCCAATCGATTTCATAGGTGCCATTTTTGTAAATCATTTCGCTTTGAGTTTGAATAACTTGGGTGTGTCGACAATGGTAAGGAAATCCATCATAGGTGGGCGTAAGCATGAGGACTTTGGTTCCCTTTGGCGCAAAACTGCGCAGCGCCGCGATCATCCCAGGATAAACTCCGGCGGAAACAACCACAGATTCAGGATCCAAATCGAAATTATAGCGCTGCCCATTCCATTGAACAATAGCATCACGTAAAGAGTCGCTGCTGCTCATATAGCCCCAGTTGTTGTGCTTACATCGCTCGATTAAGGCATCTGTGATACAAGGGGCTGCTTCGAAATCCATAGTGGCGACACCCATGGCGTATTTTACTTGGCCCTCGGGATAGAGTTTTGGTGGGCTGTCCCAGCGCGCGCAATTACTGCCTACCCGGTCGTATACAGTATCAAAGTCATAGAGACCATTACGCATTCGAGCGGGAGATTGTCCTGTCGCAACAGTAGCGCCGGTTGCAATTACGCCAGAGGCGCCTGCAAGCGCAGTCATTCCGGCACTCCTCATGAAAGTTCTTCTATCTATTCCCACGTTTTTTGACATCGATTTCTCCTCACAGTAGTTATACTTTTAATTATTATTGAGGGTCACAGGTGAACCTTACCGCATTAACTCCTTAGAGGGAGATCCATAAAGGATGCTCTCAATATTCCACTTACACTGGAGCAGATACAGGTCGGTTTGGCCTTTAGTGTTCCTCTACTTTTGTACTAATTTAAAATGACAGACGCCCTTTTGAAAAGGCGCTCTCAATATTTTTTAGGCTCGCGTTTTTACTAACTTAATACCGCACGAAAAACTGCTACAGCTTTTTCCATTTCTTCGCGACTGCCCAGAGATATACGACAGTGAGTCTCCTGTAAGGGCGGGAAGTCTCTACCAACGGAAATTCCACTTTTTATACAAGCTGCTCGGACGACACTAGCTGGGCGTTTCAAGTTGGGGAAAATGTGATTGGTATGTGACTCAGGCACATCAAAACCCATGTCGTTGAGGGCTCCAACGGTGAAGGCTCTAATCTCAGAATTCTCCTGCCGCTCCCAAGCGATGTGGTCCGTGTCCTCGAACGCAGTAAGAGCGGCTATTGCCCCAATCATGTTGACATCACCCATTCCCCAGGCGCTGTTGATTTCATCTAAAGTCCCAGAATCGGCTAGACCGTAGCCAACTCGCAGCCCTGCCATACCGTGGGCTTTTGAAAAAGTTCTGGCGATAATGACGTTGCTAAATTCTTTAGCCAGCGGCAACGCTGTTTGCATCACTGATGCGTCTACATAGTCGATGTAGGCTTCATCCACTAAGATTTTTGTTGTTGGTGAACGCCTGACTATTTCTCGAATGGCGGCTTCCATCGCCGCCAGTCCGTGAACAGTGCCGGTAGGATTATTCGGATTACACAAATACACCATCCCAGCGCCTATGGATGCAGCGACCATTGCGTCAAGATCGATATTAAGGTGGCTATCCAGTGGTATAACTTTTACCGCAGCACCAATTTGCCTAGCCGTTTGTTCTGAAGTCGTAAAGGAAGGTGCTGCTGTTACTAGTGGCTTATCCGCGCCGCAGAACGCGCGAACGGTTCCTTGCAGAATGGGAGTCGAACCTGTGGACATCAGAACATTGTCAGCACCAACGTCAAAGTGGTCAATGATACTGGCCTGCAATTCACGCAAGTAATCTGGGGCATAACCGCGGCCGATGCGCTTGCTGATAGCCGAATGGATGGCTTGCATTGTTTTTGGACCGGGCCCTCGTGCACTCTCATTCTGATTAAGCTGAATAACACCGCCGTCGAAAACTCCAGCCATTGCAGCTTCTCGAGTTTGCGCGTTGATGATCGGGCTTAACAGACTGGTTCCAGATATAACGCCGGCTGCCGTGCCTAAGCCGACATTTTGAATAAAGCCACGACGGGTGAATTTCATACAATACCCCTTGATAGTAATCTTTTACAAAGAACCCGCTACTACTGGCATCCTGCTTAACCGGGCTGTTTTATTGTCATTAATGTCGAGGTCCTATCATACTGCTGAAAACTTCAGAAATGCAAAGAGATTAGGCAGGTTTTTGACCAAAAAATACCGTAATAATACCTCTGCCAGAATATAAACCTCGGATAATTCTACTTTGCCGCACTCAACATCGAAAAGCTCTCCTAAGCTAGCTATAAGGATAACCCGTCTTGTCGCAGGTTTTCTCAAACCATAGGAGTTTCAGCTATTTGACAGACTCATTGGAATCGTACACAAACTAAATCATCACTATCCATAAGCGAAGCAATCGATTTCTCTTATTAAATCGACGCTAATCGAGCCAAAAGAAATGGACGATGCCTAGACCCAATTCAGAAACACCACGATGCTATTCATAACATTATCTGACAGTGCCAAAATCTCCGACCATAAACAAGACAACCCCTACCGTTAACATAGCTTTCTAAATAGCAGCCGCCGCTAAGGCTATTTTAGCGGCGGCAAATTAAACACCACTGTGAGAATAATAACGAATGCGCTTACGTTCAAAAACACGCAAGCTTCTCGCCGCTTTGTAGCGCACGTGTTTCGTGCCAATATTTTTAGTGAGCTTTTATATGAGCTATTATGCAGATTATTCTGTGCAGCTTCCCTAGCGATTTTTTAGCATTACCTTCTAACGCCAGTTCCAAGGTCGTTTGATTTCGCTATTGATTAACCTAAGCTCTTGTTGAGCTTTGCCTTGTCGAGACGCCAACGCAAAAGTTCAATTCGGTCTTGGCCGAAATAAGGTTCATTATTGAACACATAAGTTGGAACCCCCCAGTGCCCAGCAGCTTCCAAGGCATCTTGGTTAGCGCTTATTTCATCAAGATGGCTACCGTTTTCAATATTTGCTCTGAGCCCAGCAAGATCAAGCCCTGCATCGCTCACGGCTTTAGATAAATGCGTGCCTTCATTCCAGCCTTTGGTTCCGCCAAAGATGAGGTGTGAAACATGCTTAGCAAATTCTATCCCTCTACCTTGACGTTGAGCCTCGACGCCTAGCTTCGTTAGCTCATGAATAAGTGGTTGTTCTTTAGCTATCTCATAGGTTTCCATATTCTGGTTAATAGGATCAGGTTTTGGCCAATGGTTAGCCATACCGAGAAACTCAGCCCGCCGCACCCAATCGAGACCTATATAACGAGCACGCTTCACATTGGAGGGATCGAAAAACTCCGGATTTCGAACCGCAATAGGAAATACCGGTCGAAGATTTACGTCAACCCCATAGTCTTGCCTAAGCTTAAGCATATCCGGCGTGGCGAGATAGGAATACGGACTTCTAAAGGAAAAATAGACATCTATGTTAGGCACTTGCAGTTCCACCACTTTTTATAAGTAATTTTCACCCACCGAGCAGGCTAAAATTCTACTCATGTGGCTATAGGGCAATTTGGTCTCATCATGCCAATCGTTAAACTGTTGCTGAATTCTCTTGAGGTCCCTTTGACTGCTTGGCTTTTCCGTGATGTCCAACCCTATACTGCGCAGAGTAACCACGACATCGGTAGCCAGAATAAAACAATCTTTTCCCATTCTGCGCAAAAACCAAAGTGCGCTTTGTCCGCCAAGTCTAGAACCATGCTTTTTTAGGTAGGCCATTAGCCCTATTTGATCCGACTCTGGCCAATCCGCTATTAGCTTACCAAAACTGCCATGGCGTCTAGCCTCGTCCTGAACAAAGTAAACATTCTCTTGCAGGGCTTTGATCTTTTGCCAATTACGAACCACACGCCTGTCGCTTGTATAAGCTTCCCATTGTTCCGGAGACAACATCTCTAAGGTTGCAGGCTTAAAGCCAAAGAATGCTTCCTCAAACTCCGGCCATTTTTTCTCGATCACCTTCCAGCTGAAACCCGCTTGATTAATGCATTTGGTCATCATCGCCAGATAACGATCGTCGCCAGTCTCTATAAGAGTTTTTTTACTGGCTAATTTTGGCAGCAATTCTTTAAGTCCTAAGGGCCCGCCCTTACGCTTTTCTGCTCTTTGTTTAATCTTTTTAAATGAGGTCATTTCCTGTCCTACTTTCCACTATTCGCTTCTTATGTTTCTGCTTTCTATTCCCGGGCATCTTACAAAACAAAGGCGACTGTGCTGGATAATCTTCACTGACGGTGAAATACTCAAAATCACAGAGATCTCTTTTACACGATACCTAAAGAATGGGTCGCCATCGAGGAAACCACTTTATTAGCTCGCGGAGGATCTTCTCAGCCCAGTCTCCGTGCTTCATAAAAATTTGCATGCCGTTAGAAGCTGTGGCGACAGCCTGTATTTCGCTATCAACACAGCTTACCGTTATCGCTAATATCGTAGCACAAGGCTTTCTTTCTGCGATCTTATAACTGACAACTTGTTGATGTATTTTAACAAGACGAAAAAATATTAAGCGGTACGGTTTTAAAAGCACACAGCCTAAGGGGGTTTTGGGGGTCTGTGCCTCTGAGGAAAAAGGCGATATCGAAGGAGTATCAATTGCTAAATAAAGAATGGATTAATAGCGCAAACAGGATCTCACGGATAATCTATATTTTTATAAACCACTCGGGTTAAGGCCACCTAAGTCATAAAAATACAGGCCTTGCTGCAACTGCTATTTTGGTTAGAGATTATCTAGAAACCAAAAGATCTCAACATAGGCTTTGTTAAATTCGTCTTCCGTTGGGCTGTGTTCCCCGCGGGAAACAAAAATGTGCACGTCTTTATTTTTTCTTAATAACGGAATAAACGCGTCATACGTCTCAGGCACAATCTGATCGTCCATTCCACCCTGCCATAAAAATAACGGCGGGTCTATTTCGTCAAAATAGGTTATGGCATCATATACTGCATAGAAGTCTCATGTCTCGTAACCCTCACAGGGGAAAAGCGCTCTACCAAGCTTATTTGGTATTTCAATATTACTATCTATAAAGGTTCTTTCGATCACGCCCTGTGTATCGACTGAACCTGAAAAATTGATAACGCCTACTATTTTTATATCTCGGTCTAGGGTGTTAGGAAATTCTGGATTATTTTGTTAAAATCCGACATCTGTTGCAATATGTCCACCCGCAGAAAACCCCGCCACTATAATACTTTCTAAATTTAAGGAGTATTGGTCATTTTGAGTTTTCAGAAAATTCAGTACATTTTTTAAATCAGCGGTTGCAATTGGCACTCTTTTTTTAAGCGGTAATTCATGTTGACCACATTTAGCCCTTTTTTTAGATAGGGCTCGATATACCGTTCCTCCTCACTTTTGTCACTAAGATAATAGCCTCCACCGTGCAATAAAATACCTGTGTGATTATGCTTGCCAAGATTTTTGCGTCCTTGGAAATGTAAATACCCATCTTTTGTAAGCGGTCTGATGCCTATGAGACGTCTTTAATTGGCGTATAGTCAGTGATTATTTGTTCAGCAGATTTTTTTTGAATGGCAGTCAAATTGCTTGAGCACGATGCCAGAAAGGCGCAAAAAACCAACGCTAAAAATAGTATTAGGCCTTTCGTATTAATCCGTTTTAATGTTTTGCATGAGATATAACGTAGACAAGCTGCCTTGATTATAGATAACTGAGGCGCGGAAGGTTTTGGCACCAGTGAGAAGCATTTTTAATTGAACTTTTTCGAAACAGCAAAAGCATCTATAAGCGCCCCATCACCACTAGTGTGTATTTTTTTAAGAATGAATAAAAAAACATTTGTCATCTTTATCAAAGCACATTGAACAATAACTACGCTAGTCGGATGCGTTAGCCAACTCAATGGCTTGGCCGTGGGGCGTATTGATGTAAGCTGCGCGCCACTTTTTCACGCGGGCCGATATTTCTGCCGGCGTTGATAATTTCTTTTCGCTTACTATCTTCTCCAGCGCTCGCAGCCAATGGCGGTAGTAAGTGTCGCCTAGATCTGGGTCACCTTCTCGCTGAGCCGCAGTGATTTCAGCATTTAGATGTGCCGCCCACTCGTCCCAGCTAAAAGCACCGGACTGATGAAGCGCCACAACCATGCCAAAGGCTTGGGCCTCCCATGGCTCTTTAAACACAGGCCCCTCATTGTCACAGGGTTGAAAAGGGTAGGTGGTATCTATTGACATATTTACTCAACGCTTTCTAGATAGGGCTGCCAAAGATCGATAAGCACTTCGCTATTGTCATCCCTTGAACCCCATAAACTGGCACTGGAAAAACGTACGCGGTACAAAAATTCGCCAATGTGCTCGCCTGCTGAATTCTTATCTGGATACACATGGCAGCCGTAATTTTCTTCAATCTCCCCGACAGAGCCTTGGGCGTAGGTGGGCAATCTCGAATGGCCTCTGGTGTGTATTTTTTTAGCCCGAACGGCATCACCAACATTGAATTCAGGCGCACCATCACTTGGCATCAGTGTGGGGCCACCGGTTCCTAAAATTTTTATTGCTTCCTCTGAATTTGGTACTCTCAATTCTCCAGCCCCACCCTTTATCATGCAAGCTGATGCCAACTCCCCCTCTGTCAGCAGACCTTTTTTCACTAATAGGTTTTGAATGCCGGCAAGCCAATTTTCATAATAACTGTTTCTAAGGTAGTCAGCGGGGTGCTGGGATTCTCGCGCAAATCGAGACTCATCGATATTCCATTGACCTAGCATGCCTGTGGCCAGAGTCATGGCAAATACGCGGCGCTCCCAGTCCGCATGAAAGACAGGTTCTTCTGCTTCTGGCTCTGGGCTAATTGGACCTAGTCCTTGCCGGCCACCAAGATCGTGCCCACCTTTCATTGTTTTTGCTCTTCTATCATTGGTCTTGCTCCGGCGCAGCATCAGCTGGTTTCGCCAACTCAACGCCAATCATCGAATTGCGTGTCACCAAACATCGCAACCTTTCTTCAGTCCATTGCTGCGTGCCTGCTGGCTGCTGGGGCAGGACTAAATAGCGCATCTCTGACGTTGAATCCCACACTCGAACCTTCGTGCTGCCAGGCAAAAAAGTGCCGAACTCAGCCAGAACCTGGCGCGGCTCACTAACGGCCCGGGCGCGGTAAGGTGCTGACTTATACCAAGTAGGAGGCAGACCTAAAACGGTCCATGGATAGCATGAGCATAGAGTACAAACGACTAGGTTGTGAGTACCATCTGTGTTTTCAACAACCCGCAGATGCTCCCCTTGCCGGCCAAAGTAGCCAAGCTCGGATACTGCGGCTGTAGCGTCCGCTAACAATGCTTCTTTGAAGCTTGCATCCACCCAGGCCTTTGCCACCACGATTGCCCCGTTTTGAGGGCCAACTTTATGCTCGTAATTATCGATAATGGCGTTAAGAGCGTCAGGATTAACTAGGCCTTTCTCGACCAGCAAGCTTTCCAGTGCCTTAACTTTAAGTTCGAGCTCAGGCGGCGGCTCGGTATGATCGTGAGAATGGCCATGATCGCCATCGTGGGAATGCATGTGTTCCTTATCTGAATGAGACATTGGATTCGCTTAAAGGTAAAAAGGATAAGTTGCAAATGTCAATATAAGCAGATCCAAAAGACTCCCACAGGGGCTTTGGTAAAGCAAGCGCCACATAACACCCTCAGGATCTCTCTAAGAGATTTCCCTGAGCCTGTAGGATAACGCCATGCCACAGATCAAGCGGGGCTAGGTTGAGCCTGAGCGCGCATAACATGCAGGTACATATCATGTACCTGTTGCTTAGTTTGAGCGTTAGCGCAGCGAAATTCCGCAAGGGAAAGTCCGTTAGAAGCCAATAACCGCTCAAATGCTGCACAATCGATTTCAAGTAAAATTCTGTTAGCCATTTAGCCCTCCCAGGGAATTTTCAGCATTTGCGTGCTGGCCAGTGGATAATTATCTTTAATGAGCATCATTTTAATGCGAATGATTCTCATTTGCAAATACAATTCCACGGCGTCACCAATCCTATTTATACCCTTCTTAATACTCCCTAGCTTTTCTCTACGACCTCCCTACATCTTCTTAGAGCTTGATTAGTTTCTGCACAGGACCGCTGAGACTACTTAGTCTCTTTAATAAAACCAATATGAGCTGCCTGATATTTTGGTTTAACCACTTCTGCAAGATAAGACTTCATAGTTTCGAAGGGTGTGTCTACTAGCAACATATTAGTAAACCACCCCGGAATATTGGATCCAGGATTAATATGAGCTCGATTCGATATCTCTATAGACCCGTCCAGCTGAGGCGTAAAACGCCAGCTTGCATTAGCCTGCGTCAGTCTAAGGCGGCCTCTTTTTTTCTCAACCCCCTCGCTCATCGCACTGCTCTGCATAGTCACCTGCAATGATTCTGGGTTTTGGGCCCACCTAACCCAAACCACAACATCACGGTCTGTTATGGGAAAAGGCATATCATTATGGGTGTATACCAATGACTCAGTTTCACTAAGCTTTTCTACCAAATAGGATTCTGCACATTTGTCAGCCCATCGCGGACAAGCCTCGGCATCTTCAATAAGCGCCACCAGAGAGGTTAAGCTCACTCCTTCGATTTGACTTACAGATCTCACTTCTTTGTAGGGGGAGCCTTCAACCGAGCGAGTAAATACTTGAATACCCTCTCTGTCGCGCAACAGTTCCCACTCTGATTCCTGGCCATGGGAAATTCCACTAACCAATACTGCAAGACTTAACGAACTGGCTATAATTAATTTCACGGCGCTGTGGTAACCACAAACCAATGGGTTCAATTGAGTATTTTTCATAATATTTTCTTTTCCTGTTTATGTTTTGGCGATACCCAAGCTCACTTCGTTGACGCTTCTTATAACGATAGCTGCATCCGTCAGTTTGACCTATAAACCTTCTATAAACCCTTCCCCCAACCTGACTTGGTGCTGGCCCTTTACTAGACCTTGAACTGCGCTTATTGTGCTCACAGGACTCTCACTTTAAATGCCGCTGTTAGCAGCTAAAATAGGCTCTATCCTAGCTCTGCAGGTATCGTCATAACTTTGTACGATTGCGACGCGCTGGCGTTGAAGCTACTATTATTGATGCTGTTATCATCGATCTTGCGCCAATTAAAAGAAGGTGAGCTGACACAAGAATCTTAACTGGGTGTTTTAGAGCGGTTCCTATCAGGTTTTTTAATAAGCTTCTATTAAACTTTTCCCATGATTTCTATTAGGCTTTCAACAGGGCTTAGGCTCTAGGAATATTCATGTCACTCGAATCAAAAATAATTCACCGCCAACTTAATACGACGTTACCCATAGCAGTGGCTGGTGACGGTGCCTACCTGATTGATAAAAGTGGCAAACGCTATATCGATGCTTCGGGCGGCGCGGCGGTCTCCTGCCTAGGACACGCTCACCCTGACGTTATTCAGGCCATCATCGAACAAACTCAAAAACTTGCCTTTGCCCATACAGCATTCTTCACCTCCGAGCCCGCTGAAGAACTGGCGCGCACGCTTGTCGCACAAGCCCCGGATAGTATCGAACACATCTATTTTGTGTCAGGCGGCTCCGAAGCAATTGAGTCTGCACTGAAAATAGCTAAACAATATTTTTTCGACAAAGGTGAGCCCAAGCGCACAAAATTCATCTCCAGACGGCAGAGTTACCATGGCAACACTTTAGGCGCGCTCTCGATTAGTGGAAATGTTTGGCGAAGAAAACCATTCGAAGGTCTGCTCAACCCGGGCTTTCATATTAGCCCTTGTTATCCCTATAGAGATCAGCGGCAAGATGAATCTCTGCCGGCCTATGGAGGTCGAATAGCGAACGAATTGGAAACCCTGATCTTGCATGAAGGAGCTGGCACTATCGTAGGCTTTGTGGCGGAAACTGTAGGTGGGGCAACCGGCGGTGTTCAGGTGGCTCCGCCTGGCTATTGGTCACGCATCAAAGAGATCTGCGATCAGTATGGCATCCTACTTATCGCCGACGAGGTGATGTGTGGCATGGGCAGAACTGGGTCGATGTATGCCTGCGAACAAGAGTCATTTGACCCTGATATTATTGCGGTCGCAAAAGGCCTTGGTGCTGGCTATCAACCCATCGGCGCCATGCTTTGCTCTGCGGAAATAGTTTCGACAATCAGCAATGGAAGTGGCGCATTTTTGGGCGGGCATACGTATCTAGGTCATCCAATAGCTTGTGCAGCGGCTCTTGCTGTACAAAAAGTCATTAAAGCCAATAACCTCTTAGATCGGGCCAATGAACTTGGGAGCATATTTCACCGCTGCTTAGTCGAGACATTTGCGTCCCACCCCCATATCGGAGACATAAGAGGACGCGGCCTTTTCTGGGGAGTTGAGCTTGTTGAGTGCAAAAATACTAAACAGCCCTTTGATGCCAAGCTAAATTTGCATCAACTTATCAAAGACGCGGCCCTAAGCCAGGGGCTTATCTGTTACCCAGGGGCAGGCACAATCGATGGCAGGGAAGGCTGCCACATTTTACTCGCACCGCCATTTATTATTACCGAAAAACAAGTTTTAGAGATATGCAGTAAGTTAGAATCATCTATTAGCCTTGCGATTATTAAAATAACTAATGACAAATAATACAGACCACAAAGTAATAATCGCTGTCGCTCCAAACGGGGCCCGCAAAACTAAACTGGACCATGGCAAATTGCCAATCTCGCCTGAGGAGCTCGCTACAACCGCTAGAGCATGCCAAGAGGCAGGTGCGGCAATGATCCACCTCCATGTGCGGGACGCGCAAGATCAGCACTCTTTAGACCCTGAGCGTTATCGGGCCGCAATCGTCAAAGTTAGAGCGCAAGTTGGGGACGAAATGATTATTCAGGTCACCACTGAAGCGGTTGGAAAGTACAAACCGGTTGAGCAGATGGACTGTGTAAAACAGTTGAAACCCGAAGCTGTCTCCATCGCTATTGCTGAGTTAATCCCAGTAGCTGGAGATGATCTGGAGGTGGCTCGATTTTTAGAATGGCTTTACCGAAGTCAAATTGCGCCTCAGTTCATTCTTTATTCAGAAGCTGATATTGAACACTTTACTACGCTGGTTCAGCGAGGCGTAATTCATAGCGATAACCCAAGTGTGCTGCTTGTGCTGGGAAGGTATTCACAAAACCAGCAGTCTGATCCGAAAGAATTATCACCCTTAATTGAGACCCTACAACCACATTATTCTTGGTCAGTCTGCGCCTTCGGACAAAGCGAAAGCGAATGTATGGCCAAAGCTATCGACCTAGGCGGCCATTGCCGAATAGGGTTTGAGAATAACCTGCTTAGTGAAAATGGCAACCTGGCCATCGACAATGCGAACCAAGTTGAATTCACTGCCGCCAAGGCAAAATCCCATGACCGCGGCTTAGCAAGCGCTAGCGAGGCACGCCTTATAATGGGCGTGCGCTGCTAACTGGAACAATAGCCCCTATACCGCGTTAAGAGCTTGCTCTAAGTCGGCTTTAATATCATCGATGTGCTCTATACCAATGCAAAGTCGAATCGCCTCAGGCTTCACGCCTGCGGCCAATTGCTCAGTCTGCGACAGCTGCCGGTGAGTAGTAGAGGCAGGATGACATGCCAAGGATTTAGCATCGCCAATGTTAACTAAACGCTTAATCATCCCAAGGGCATCGTAAAATTTAACGCCAGCATCGAAGCCACCCTTAACACCAAATGTCATAAGAGAGGCTGGAGTTCCTCCACAATATTTCCTTGCCATTGCGTTTTGAGGGTCGCTTTCCAGGCCACCAAAACTCACCCATTCTACCTTGTCATGACTTTGCAAATATTCAGCTACGGCATTGGCATTCTCACAGTGGCGCTCCATCCGCAGGCTAAGAGTTTCAAGACCCTGCATGATCATGAACGCACTCATTGGTGAAAGCGCTGAACCAGTATTTCGTAGCGGCACTGTTCTTGCCCTGCCTATAAACGCGGCCTCGGCAAACGCCTGCGTATAGACCACACCGTGATAGGAAGGCTCTGGTTGATTTAGTTCAGGATAGCGCTCGGCATTTTCAGCCCAAGGGAATTTGCCAGAATCGACAATCATGCCGCCGACAGTTGTGCCATGTCCGCCGACGTATTTTGTTAGCGAGTGCACGACAACGTCTGCACCAAATTCAATAGGATTACACAGGGCGGGAGACGCAACTGTGTTGTCGACTATCACTGCAACACCGTGGCGATGGGCCGCCTCACAGACAGGCGCAAGGTCAATAATATTGCCAGCTGGATTTCCGATAGTTTCGCAGTAAACCGCTTTGGTATTTCCATCAATAAGCTTCTCTATAGCTTGCGCAGAGTCGTCTTCAGCAAAGCGAACCTCTATGCCTTGGCTCGGCAGCATATGCGCAAAAAGCGTATAGGTGCCTCCATAGAGCTGCGGGGTCGAAACAATGTTGTCTCCGGCTTTTGCGATAGTGAGAATCGCGTAATTAATCGCTGCCATTCCCGAACTCACTGCGAGGCCAGCGATACCGCCTTCCATTGCCGCCATGCGCTGCTCGAGCACGTCGTTGGTCGGGTTCATTATACGGCTGTAGATATTGCCAGGCACGGCGAGGTCGAAAAGATCAGCGCCATGTTGTGCATTGTCGAACTCGTAGGCGACTGTCTGGTAGATAGGCACAGCGACCGACTTAGTCGCCGAGTCGGTTGTATAGCCTGCGTGAATAGCAATAGTTTCTTTTTCCATGGGTAACGTCTCCTAATGAGGCTTCGATAAATTCGAGGAGAAGTATATACCTTATGGGATACGCAGACAGAAGCATTGATCTATCCCTCAAAAGTCGCTACTAATAAAACGTAAGGAGGAAAGATTGAGTTCGATTGACTTACATTGCCAAAGCTATGGAGGCATTAAAATGAGTCAGCGCTGGTTTCCAACAGGCGAAAAAAAGGGGAGCTTAGCTCCCCGTTTTTATTCAAAGTCCTGCGTCTGTTTTAGAACTTGTAGTTGATACCCGCGAA
>MDTF01009970.1_pt1 | contig 15129 bp, 8 predicted proteins | sample 811191 | NCBI WGS metagenome assembly MDTF01 (sample SAMN05326649, study PRJNA326480) | marine metagenome | isolation source: seawater | place: Southern Ocean | collected 2011
TAAGAGACAATAATTGAGCTTTATCAACAAGTAATTCTTCCGTTGTAAATATGTATTTTTTCTGTTGATAATTACGGAAGCCATCTGCTATTGGCTCGAAAACGGCCATGCTTTCTATATCGGTTTGCTCTTTAGTTGCATCCATACGCCCCGGAGTAAAGGGTACTTCTGAATTATAACCTGCCTTTTTGCAGCTTCCTCAAGAGCAATATTCCCACCTAGGACAATTAAATCTGCAATCGAAACATTATTTAATCTTGAACTGTTTAGTTAAATTGTAAAATCGAAATCATGCTTTCTGCTTGTTCATTTTAACCTTAACGCTAAAACGAACTACAAGAATAATTACTAGTCTTCTTTTTCACCCTTCTAAAACGCTAAAATAATTAACAAAATGAATCAAATACTTCTTGCGGTGGTCATCTAAAACAGCATTTTGTTGACCCTTATTTTTTAGGTTTTTTCGCTAAAAAATGAAATGTCATAAGTAATATTTTATTCCATCTTCGAATCCCTTTTTTATCTGAGTAGATCTGTGTAAAAATCTTAAAAATAGATGATTATTCTTATATCCTCTAATCTATTGGATAAGGAATTAATCTATATTGTTGAAATTATCTACTAACTAAAATTAGATGCTTACTATTTTTTTGAGAGCATTTAAAAAAAGTTATTATAATTGCTTAGATAATTAAGGAAATTGTAAAGCTCAGATTTTATGATGAGATAAGACACCTGTATTTATTATGTACAAGACTAGGACATAGATATTTTGTAAGCCTTAATTTTTTATTATCAAAAGTCCATTTTAATGGTACTTATGATTTTCTATTCATTCTTTTAAATCAAGCAAAAAGGAAACCACAACTATTTTTTGTACTATAAGTTAAGCGATAAGCATAATTTGTAATTTCTGAAATAAAGATAAACAGTTTTTTGTCTAAGCCTTAACGATTATTAACCCACATTAACGAATAGTTTGTATTTACGCTTTAACAATAAAGAGTAATTTTGCTTAAATTTAGTTTATGAAAAATTATTTACTTCTCGTTTTACTTATTCCAGTATTGCTTTTAGCGCAAGGAAAGAATAAAGAGAAAATACTTCCAGAGGTTACTGTTACTGGTTCTGTTTTAGATTCTATTAACGATAATGCATTGGCTTTTGCAACGGTTAGCTTTTTAAGCATCGATAATGATGCTTTAGTTACTGGAGGAATATGTGACGAAATGGGTGCTTTTACCGTAGAAAAAGTTAGCGTAGGTTCTTATAATTTACTTGTTGAATATATTGGTTATGAGGTACTAATTATAAAGAACTTAAAAGTTAGACCTTCCAGAAAAACACAGGTTGATGGTCCATCTCGTGGAACTACTTCAAATAAATTGGTAAATTTAGGATACTTTAAACTTCTAAGATCCATAGAACAATTACAAGAGATTGAGCTTATAGAAGAGAAGTCTTTGATTGTGCAGGGTATAGATCGCAAGATCTTTAATGTAGGACAGGATATTACCAGCACTGGAGGTTCTGCCATCGAACTAATGGAGAAATTACCTTCGGTGCAAGTTGATATGGATGGTAATTTAAGTTTAAGAGGATCCGATCAAGTTCGTTTGTATATTGATGGGAAACCATCGATGTTGAGCTCTTCGGAATTATTAGAAACATTGCCTTCCTCTATGATAGAGTCGGTAGAACTTATCACCAACCCATCTGCTAAATTTAGCCCCGAAGGAATGGCTGGAATTATAAATATTGTTTTAAAGAAGAATAAACAGGCTGGCTTTAATGGGAATTTATCAGCAACTGTAGGATATCCATTAAGAACCAATTTTACGTCACTTTTAAATAGACGTTCAGAAAAACTTAATATTTTTGGTTCGTATAGTTATATGAATAGAGAAAATGGGTTTATTTCTGATAGTGAGAAACATACTTATTTTAATGGAGATACTTTTAATTTGTATCAGAATAAATGGGGTGATAATATTAGAGAGTCTCATTCTTTTAAAGGTGGTTTAGATTATACACCTAATGAAACGACCACTTTTAGTGTACAAGGAAAATATGCTCCATCTGTTCGGTCTAAAATGGATACAATTAATTATAGAGAGGAGACTAAAGATTACGAAAATGAATTCGATAGGCTTACAGATTCTGAAACAATTCAAAATAGTTGGGATATAGATTTAAGTGGGAAGAAAGATTGGAACAATGGATTGCATTTAGATTTTATTTTAAATAAATCACAAAATACTAAAGAGAACTCTAATTTATATACAGAAACAATTCTTAATTCTATAGATCCTGTTATTGATGGGGATACTTTTAATCAGGAATTGTTTAATGTTAGAGAAGATAATCAGTTTGAAGTCAAATTAGATTTTTCGTATGGTAAAGAAGATTCAGGAAAGTTTGAATGGGGCTTAAGCTCTAGAAGTAGGAGCATAGATCAAGATCAATTTTCACAAACAGACTCTACATTATTAGGCACTTTTGTTCCAGATTCCGGCTTGATTAATCACTTTATTTACCAAGATGAAGTTTATGCAGCTTTTGCTACTTATGCTAAGTCTTTTGGTGTGTTTTCTTTGCAGGCAGGATTAAGAACAGAACAAGTAAATACCTCATCGGAATTAAGAAACGATTCCACTATTGTTAATTTGGACTATTTCAAAATGTATCCAAGTATCTATTTTAACTATAAAATTGATGAAACAGCTTCTTTGCAGGCTAGTTATTCTCGTAGAGTAAATAGACCTGGATTTTATTCTTTAAACCCATTTCCTGAATATTCCGATCCTTATAATTTACGTATGGGTAACCCTTATTTAAAACCAGAATTTATAAACTCAGTAGAGTTAGGCTATCAAAAATTTTCTAAGGGTACGACTTTTTCTACATCTGTATATGCAAAAGACTTAAATAATATGCAGCGTAGGTTTATAACGGTTGATTCTAATAATGTTTCTACTGTAAATTATCGTAATTTAAATGGGTCGTTAGACCTTGGTATAGAGTTTATGTGGTCTAAGCAACTTACAAAGACGTTCAATTTTATGATTAGTTCTAACATTTACCATTCTCAAATGGATGCTTCTAATTTAACTAACGAGTACGATGAATCTATATTGCGTATGTCATCAAATTTTAATACGGCTTATAAAAAAAACGGTCATAAATTGCAGTTATCTGGATGGGTTATGCCTGGAGGTTCTGTTGGGCAAGGAACAATGAGGACTATGTTTAGTACAGACTTAGCTTATAGTGGACCCATTTTCTCTAATAAAGCTAAATTTACAATAAAAATTAGCGATATTTTTAATACACGTGGATTTGGGATCGATACACAGGGAGCTTCTTTTGATCAATCATTTTGGTATAAAAGACAAACACAGTCCATAAATTTAAGTTTAAGTTATAATTTTGGAGATCAGAGCAACAACAGAAATCGTAGAGGTGGCTCTAGAGGTGATGGTGAAATGGATGGTGGATTCTTTTAAAAAATATACTTATGAAAAAATTACTCTTTTTACTCCTGTGTATTTCATCAGGAATCTTTGCACAAAACAAGTATACAATTAGTGGATTTGTAAAAGAAAAGTCAAGTGCTGAGGAATTAATAGGTGCCAATATTGTAAGCGAATCTCTTAGAATAGGAGTTACAACCAATGCATATGGTTTTTATTCACTTACTCTTCCCGAAGGGAATTATAAAATACGTTACTCTTTTATTGGTTATCAAGATACCGTTATTACTCTGTCGCTTATTAAAAGTGAACGATTAGATGTAGAAATGGAGCCTTATACTCAGGAGCTTTCTGAAATTATTTTAGAAGCTGATGCCATCGATAAAATTCGCTCAATAGAAATGAGTGTCAACAAGCTTCAAACCAAGTCTGTAAAACAATTAGCTGCTGTTGCTGGAGAGGTGGATATTATAAAAACAATTCAATTACTACCTGGAGTTACAAGTGTTGGAGAGGGAGCTAACGGTTTTAACGTTCGTGGAGGTTCTGCAGATGAGAATTTGGTATTATTAGATGAAATGACGCTTTATAATACTTCACATTTATTTGGTTTCTTTTCTGTTTTTAATGCAGATGCTATAAAGGATATGAAATTATATAAAGGAGGTATTCCTGCTGAGTATGGTTCGCGAATCTCATCAGTTTTAGATGTAAGACAAAAGGAAGGGAACTCTAATTTTACTGAAGTTTCCGGAGGAATAGGTTTAATTTCTAGTAGATTGATGGTGGAAGGCCCTCTATGGGACAAAAGCTCTTTTATGCTTGCAGGAAGAAGGTCTTACGGTGATTTATTTTTAGCCTTGTCTAGCGATTCATCAATCCGAGATAATAAGTTGTATTTCTACGATTTAAATATGAAATTAAATTCATGGTTAGGTTCAAAAGATCGAATATTTATTTCTTCTTATTTAGGAAGAGATGCTTTTAAATTTGGTAGCTTATTTGCCTCTTCCTGGGGTAACGAAACTTTGAATTTACGTTGGTTACATTTGTTTTCCGATCGTATAGTTTCTAACTTATCCTATAATTTTAACGATTACGATTACTTAATTTCAATACTTCCTGAAGGGTTTGAATTCGATTGGAAATCGAAGATTAGAAATCATCAATTTAAATACGATGTTTCATATTTTCATAGTAATAAACATCAGCTAAAAGCTGGGGTTACTATTAATAATTATCATTTTGAGCCTGGTATTATTAAACCTGCAGTCGATAGCTCTTCTATTGTTCCTTTTGAGATGAGAGATAAATTTGCTTTTGAATCAGCATTTTTTCTACAAGATGAATGGCGGATTTCTGACCGCCTACTTCTTAAAGCTGGTATTCGTTGGTCTTCTTTTTCTAGAATGGGCTCAGACACTATTCTTGTATACGAAAACGATGCTCCATTGCGTTATGATGAAATGTTAGGGCAGTATTTAAATGGAAACGTTGTTGATTCTCTTTTTTATGGAGAAAATGAGTTGTTTAATAATTATTCAGCTTTCGAACCTCGTTTGTCTATACGTTATCAAATTAATGAGTCAAAATCTATCAAAGCCAGTTATCAAAAAATCAATCAATATTTGCAACTTATAACCAATGCTAGCTCACCTTCACCTGTTGATATTTGGGCCCCTTCTGGTCCATTTATAAAACCACTTACAGGAGAACAATATGCTTTTGGTTATTTTTCTGTCTCAGAAGATCAAAAATGGGAATTTTCTTCTGAAATATATTATAAAAAGTTAAACAATACTGTTGATTATGTAGATGCAGCAGATCTGGAATTTAACAACCATTTAGAAACAGAAATTCTTTACGGAATTGGCAGAGCTTATGGTTTGGAGTTGATGCTTGAGAAGAAATATGGAAAATTTACTGGTTGGGCCTCTTATACGTTTTCAAAAACAGAGAATCTTATTAGTGGTTATGGTGGTTCTGATCCTGGTATTAATGGAGGTGATTGGTATCCAAACCCACAGGATAAAACACATGATTTATCTTTAGTTGCATTTTATAAATTAAATCAGAAATGGTCGTTTTCTTCAAATTTTGTATTTGCTACTGGAATTCCTACAAATTATCCGAAATCAAAATATCAATTTGAAGGTATTAGTATCCCTCACTATTCTGGCTCAAGAAATCAAGAACGATTAGCTAATTACCATCGTTTAGATTTTGCAGCAACTTTTAAACCCAAAGGAAATGACCTAAGAGAATGGATTTTTAGCATTTATAATGTTTACAATCGAAAAAATGCATCCTCGCTTTATTTTAGAGAAAGTATTGAGAATTCAAATCAAACTGAGGCTGTTCAACTTTCTATTTTTCCAATAATACCTAGTGTATCCTATAATTTTAAATTCTAATGAAGAAAATAGTTAATTACGTAATATTTTTATTTCTATTTAGTTCCTGCGAAACTGTTGTGCAAATTGAATTAGATGACGAAAGTAAAAATTTAGTTATCGAGTCCTTACTCGAATTCTCAGACTTAACTGATACTGGATTTGCTCGGGTTCTATTAACTGAAACAAATGCTTTTTATGGCGACATAGCTCCAAAAACGATTTCAAATGCTAGCATTTCTATTAATTCAGTTAACAACACTTATAATTTAATCGAGGATCCTGATTCTCTAGGTTTCTATTTTTCTCCTAATCCTATTCCTTATTTAGGTGAAGAAAGTTTCACGATTGATGTAATTGCTGATATTAATGGATCTGAAGGCCATTGGGTAGGAACCAACAATTACACTGATGTCCCTGTTATTGATTCAATTTATTACGAATTTTTACCAGCATCGCCTCCATTTCAAGAGGAAGGTAATTTTGTTAAGATTATTCTTACTGATCCTGTAATGGAAGAAAATTTTTATCATTTAACTGTTTTAGTTAACGATTCTTCAAGTTTTGAATTGTCACCTGGAACAAAGAGATCTAAAATATTAAATGATGAATACTTTAATGGAATGGATCTAAATTTTATAGTAAATGATATCCCTTTAAAAGAAAATGATCATTTAGAAATAATATTATCCTCTATTACAGAAGATGTCTATGAATATTATTTTAATATGTACACATTACTTGCAGAATCAAGTGGTATTGGAGTTGCACCTCCATTTCCTCTTTACGGAAATTTAATTTCTTTGAATGATGACTTTGATAATGCTTTGGGTAACTTTCAAGTAAGAAGCACTACTTATAAAGAGATTTATATTGAAAATTAATTTCATACTTAATTTTAATAAAAAATATTCAGTTTTGTAAATTCCTAACCGGATATAGTGATGATTTAATCTATACTTATGAGAAAAATACTTTTTATATTCCTCTTTATTTCCTCCGGAATATTGGGGCAAAACACATTTACGATTAGTGGTTTTGTAAAAGAACAATCGAGTGCTGAAGAATTAATAGGTGCAAACATTGTTAGCGAGTCACCTCGTATAGGGGTAACTACCAATTCTTATGGTTTTTATTCTCTAAGCCTTCCCGAAGGAAAATACACCATTCGATATTCATTTATTGGCTATCAGGATAAGTTAGTAGAGGTTTCTTTAAATAATAGTAAACGTATAGATGTTGGACTTGAACCTTATGCACAAGAGCTCTCAGAAGTCGTTTTAAATGCGGATGCTATGCAAAAAGTTCGTTCTATTGAAATGAGTGTTAATAAGATGGACACTAAATCGATTAAGGAGCTTCCTGCAGTATTGGGCGAAGTAGATATAATTAAAAGTATTCAACTTTTACCTGGGGTAACAAGTGTAGGAGAAGGAGCTAATGGTTTTAATGTTCGTGGAGGTTCTTCAGACGAAAATTTGGTTTTACTCGATGAGATGAACCTATTTAATTCCTCGCATTTATTTGGATTCTTTTCTGTTTTTAATGCAGATGCTATTAAGGATATGAAGCTCTACAAAGGTGGTATTCCTGCAGAATATGGTAACAGAATTTCATCTGTTTTAGATGTCCGTCAAAAAGAAGGAAATGCAAATTCTTATCATGCTTCTGGTGGAATTGGGTTGATTTCGAGCCGATTAATGATAGAAGGCCCCATGTGGAAAAGGAGTTCGTTTATGATTGCTGGACGAAGATCTTATGGCGATTTATTTCTACTTTTATCAAACGACGAATCTATAAATTCCAACCAACTCTATTTTTACGATTTAAACATGAAGTTTAACACATGGATAGGCTCAAAGGATCGTGTTTTCTTATCTACTTATTCTGGTGATGATGCCTTTAAATTTGGCGATTTATTTTCTTCTTCATGGGGAAACAGAACTCTAAATGCCCGTTGGTTGCATTTGTTTTCAGATCGTCTGATAGCTAACTTATCTTATAACTCCAATAACTATAATTATCTAATATCAATAGATCAAAATAATTTTTCTTTTGATTGGGAGTCAAAAATTAAAAATAATAAATTTAAATACGACCTATCTTATTTCCATAGCAACAAGCATCAATTTAAAATCGGAGCCTCATTAAATACCTACCATTTCGAGCCTGGACTTATTACACCAACATCAGATAGTTCTGTTGTTAATGTAACAGAAATGCGTAATAAATTTGCTTACGAACCCGCAGCTTTTATTCAAGATGAATGGAAGGTTTCGGAGCGATTATTAGTAAAAGCTGGATTGCGTTGGTCTTCGTTTTATAGAGTAGGTATTGATACAATGACCGTTTATGAAAACGGTCCTTTAGAGTACGATATAGATCAAAACATGTATATGCCTGGCGATTCTGTTGGGTCAGTTGTTTATGGAAATAATCAAATTGTTAAATCCTACAATGCTTTGGAACCACGGTTAGCCTTGCGCTATCAATTAAATGATTTGAGCTCAGTAAAAGCCTCTTATCAGAAAATTAATCAATACATGCATTTAATTACTAACGCATCTTCTCCTACTCCTTTAGATATTTGGGCTCCTGCTGGCGAGTACATTAAACCTTTAACAGGGCAACAATTGGCTTTAGGGTACTTTTATTCGTCTAATAATATGATGTGGGATTTCTCTACAGAAGTTTATTATAAAAAACTGGACAATGTACTCGATTATATTGATGGTGCTAACTTAGAGTTTAATGAAAACTTAGAAACAGAAATTCTATATGGAGAGGGTAGAGCTTATGGTTTGGAGTTGATGTTAGAGAAAAAAGAAGGGAAAGTTAAAGGATGGATTGCTTATACCTTAGCGAAATCAGAAAGTCTAATTCCTGGGTTGTCAGATACTGATCCAGGTATTAATTATGGGAACTGGTATAATAACCCACAAGATAAAACCCACGATTTGTCTATTGTAGCATTTTACAAACATAATAAAAAATGGTCTTTTTCTACCAGTTTTGTTTTTGCTACAGGTATACCAACTAATTATCCTACTGCTAAATACGAGTACGAAGGCTTTACTATCCCTCATTATGCTGGAAGAAATGAATCTCGATTGCCTACTTACCATCGTTTAGATTTAGCGGCTACTTTACGACCTTCAAAAAACGAAAACCGCAAGTGGAATACTGAGTGGGTGTTTAGTATTTACAATGTGTACAACAGAAAAAACGCATCTTCTTTATATTTCCGTCAGAACTCAGAAGATCCAGATGTCACAGAGGCTGTACAATTGTCTATATTCCCAATTATCCCTAGTGTTTCATATAACTTCAAATTCTAATGAAAAGTACATATTTATATATTTTAGGCCTATTTATTTTAGCCTCATGCCAAACTGTTGTTGACTTAGATGTGAACGAAGGAGTTAAGAGTTTAATTTCTCAGTCTGTTTTAGAATTCCCACAAGGGGATGCATTTGGTAATGCAAGTGTGCAGCTAACCGAAACTTCTGCATTCTTTAGCAATACATCTAATCCTGCTGTTTCGGGTGCTCTAGTTGTAATTAACGATCTGTATATTTTAGAAGAGCAAGGAGAGAATACAGGATTGTATACTTTGGACTCTATCCCCTTAAACCAAAGTGCTAGCTATAAATTGAGTATTGAAGCTGAACTTAATGGATTAGAAGGTTCTTGGGAAGGGGAAGATGTTTTTACCCAATTAGCGCAAATCGACAGTTTTTATATAATTTCTTACTTAGATCCAGACACATTTTCGAAAAAAGGATATTTTATAAATATGGCTTTTACCGAACCAGGAAATGAAGTGAATTTCTATCTGCAAGAATTAGAACATAAAAAAGCTGACACTATAAATAATAATTTCAGATTACCCTATGCGGTTATATATGATGATTTTTTTGCGAATGGTCAGGATTTAGATTTCCCTATTAACGATGTTCCTTTTGGTATTGGTGATACAGCTTGCTTTAAGTTTTCTAGTATATCGGAACCTACTTATCTGTATTATGAAAATTTAAATCAGTTGTTATTTCAAACAGTAGGTATAGGTGCTGCACCTCCATTTCCTTTAAGAGGGAACTTGGTTTCTAAAAACGATAATTTTGAAAATGCTTTGGGTAATTTTAAAGTGAAAAATGTATTTCAACGGGAAGTCATTATTGAGCAGTAATCTTTCTATACTATTTAGTATTGAGGATTGGAATCGGTTTTTAGCGAAAAGGTATTTTATTGACTTAACTTGAGATAGAGAATACTAATAAATCATGTATTCTTTATTCTGTCTTCATCAGCTTCCATTCAAAATTGTACATCAGTTTTTAACAATTAAATAGAACCTGTTACTCATGCCTTAGAGCTTCAATAGGATCTAATTTAGATGCTTTTATTGCAGGGTAAATTCCAGAAACGAGTCCAACTAAAAGACATAAAATGACACCTCCAGCCAACCATGCCCATGGAATAACAAAGGCAGAATCCATCATATAGGAAGTAATGTTTCCTATAAGTATCCCCATTATTATACCCAAAACTCCTCCGAGCTGACAAATAACAACTGCTTCCATTAAAAACTGTTGTCTAATGGTTTTAGAAGTTGCACCAATTGCTTTGCGAGTTCCAATTTCTTTAGTTCTTTCGGTTACACTTACTAACATTATGTTCATTAAGGCTATAGCTGCTCCTAGTAAGGTAATAAAGCCAATAAGTGTAGCTGCACTTGTAACATATTTTAAATTATCCATCAGCGATTTTGCAAGACTATCGCTTTTAGTAATCACAAAATTCTGATTTTCGATGGGTCGTAATCTACGAATACTTCTAAAAGTACCTATTGCTGCACCAATAACTGCATCAATCTCAAAGTTTGTTGCTGCCATTACGCTTATTGCTATAGTACTATTGGAACTTAATACACTTCTTAAATAGCTAATTGGAAGCAAACAGGAATTGTCGCCACCCATTCCCATACTTGAACCTTTTTCTGCCAATACCCCAATTACAAGAACTCGTTTATTATTTATCGTAATAATTTCGCCAATAGCTTTTGGAGAAGAATTAAATACTTGTTTAAATAAATCTTGTCCAATTAGAACAACATTACTATTTAAGCTGATATCGTGGTGGTTAATATTTCGACCTAATTCAATGTCGTAACCAGAAACGGTAAGGTAATTTTCATCTACTCCTAAAACGCTAACATTAGGATTCGTTTTTATAGAATTGTGTTTTACGGTTGCCGAACCAGAAGCTCTATATGATATAGTAGTGGTAGCTGTATTGTTAAATTTATTTTTAAATTCTAAAGCCTCTTTATACCCAATTTTAGGGTTGGTGTTTACCCGTTCTTCTCTAGAGCGAGTCCCACGTGCTTGATCTTGAATGGTGAATGTATTTGCACCCATCATGGCAAAATTATCATTCAATGCGTAATCTATAGAATCTATCGCCGTTAATATACCCACCAAAGAAGCTATTCCAATTGCGATAATTGAAACTGTAATAGCAGTTCGCAATAAATGCCCTTTAATGGACTGTAGTGCGATCTTTATATTTTCGGTAACTGAGTTGGTCATATTTTGTAAATAAAGAAGGCAGCCTTTTAGCTGCCTTCTAATAATAGATTAGTTATAGTCTGGTAAAAAACTATATCGCTTTGCATAATCTAGCATTTGCTCAGTAAAGTTTCCTTCGTAAGTTACTTCCACAGCTGTAATTTCTCCAGCTTCATTTATGGTAGGAATCATTACTGGATTAATAAATCCACCATAAGGAGGTATTTCTAGTTTTTCTACACGAGCAAGAACTTCTTGATGAATATTCTTGTCAACTTTTACACCGTAACCTTCAATTAAGTCTTTACAAGCATTGTAGTCGCCTTCAGATTTAATTCGCTGTACTTCACTTAGTAATTCTCCAAAAATGGCTTGTAGCTTCTTATAATCGTTGATTTCGAAATAAGTTTTACCATTTCTACTAATTTTAGAGATTACATTCTCTTCCATTCCTCTTTCAAAAGACCAAGCAGAAACCCATTGACGGTTACGCATATGTGCTTCTTCAATATCTGCACCAGGTTCTAAACGTTGCATTTGCGCCATTAAACCATTACGGATATACGAATCGTATTCTGCTTTTCCTGTTTCTAGCGTTTCCATTAATCCTAATTCGATTAATTTTTCATCTAATATAAAATAAAGAGCTACTAAATCTGCACGTCCTTCTTCTAAAGTAGAAGCATAACTTTTAACGGTTTCTTTAGGAGTTCCAACACCAGGGTTTAATTGACCAGATGCGTGTCCTAGAACTTCGTGTAAAGCAGTATGTAATTTTCCCGCTAATTTAGAGTGTTCTTTAGCTCTAGCAACTTCTTCTTCATCATGACAAAATTCTTCTAACATTCCTTTTCCACCGGCTTGAGAATAAGCAAAAACGATATTCCCTAAACTTACAGATTTAGAACCGTGTGTAGAACGAATCCAGTTTGCATTAGGAAGGTTAACGCCAATAGGAGTAGATGGCGAAGAGTCTCCAGCCTCTGAAGCTGCAGAGACTACTTTGTAAGAAACGCCTTTAATATTTTTCTTTTTATGTTCTTCCATAATTGAAGAATTGTCTTCGAACCATTGAGCATTCTCAGAGAGTACTTTCATTTGTGCAGAAGCCTCAAAATCAGTAATTTCTACTATAGATTCATAAGATCCTGTATATCCTTTAGGATCGTTATACACCTCAATAAATGAGTTTATATAATCTATATCACCTTCTGTAGCTGCTACCCAAGCAATGTTGTACGCATCCCAAGTTTTTAAGTCTCCAGTAGTGTAATATTCAATCAATAATTTTAAAGCATTTCCTTGAGCCTCATTTTCTGCTACAACAACAGCTTTTTTTAACCATCCAATTATTTCAGAAATTGCTTCACCATACATACCATTAAGTTTGTAAACCTTTTCTTCAATCCCATTTTCACCTCTAACCAATTTTGAGTTCAAACCATAAGACAGAGGTTCGCTAGTTTCATTGTCTTTTATAGAAGCAAAATAATCATCCACTTCAGCTTCGTTTATATCGGCTGCGTAAAAGTTTACTGCAGAACCTAATACTAAACCTTTAGAAGGATCTAAGTTTACTTTCTTCGCATCAAAGTCTGCATCAAAAATGGCTTTCATTGCTTCTTCATTTAATGAAGATCCTGTAGTGGTCATTAATTCAGCAAAATACTCTTTTGAGAAATCTGGCGTAAATTTAGCCATAGAATAGTGGTGATGAATACCATTGGCAAACCAAACACGTTTGGTGTAGGTTATAAAATTAGTCCAATCGTTAGAAGTTCTATCACCTTTATATGTTAAAACAATATTTTCTAAAGCTCTACGAATAGAAAGATTATGACGGTAATTTTGATCCCAAATAATATCTCTACCTGCATAGCCAGCTTCACTCAAAAAATATACTAGCTTTTGTTGTTGTAAGCTTAGTTTATCGAATCCTGGAACTTTGTAACGGATTAGTTTTAAATCTGCAAAAGTTTCAACTTGAAATTGAAAATCTTCTTTTACTTCTACTTTCTCTGTTTGAGTACATGATGCTAATAGTATAGCAGCTGCAAAACTCAGATTTAATATTTTTTTCATGTCTTGATTAATTTGTGGTTCAAAAATAGGAATTTATTATGATTTTGTAGTTCTGCTTTTTAAAGAACTAAAAATAGTTCACGTTTTAGATAGAAAAAATATAGTTAGTGAGTGTTTTAGTAACTAAACTAAAACAGTTAAATAATGGTCAATATATAATGTACGTTTTTTAAATAAGCTGTTTTATCAATCTCAATTTATGTGTATGTTCTCCTAACTCTTTATTAAATATACCTTGCTGATCTATGCTGTCTATTCGAACTTTGCCAGAAGCGTGTAGAATTTGATTGTTTTCAAGAATTATTCCAACATGAACAATGTTTCCTTCCGAATCATCAAAAAATGCAAGGTCTCCTGGATCCGCTTCCTCAATAAAACTTAAAGAGGTACCAACTTTAATTTGCTGAGAAGCGTCTCTAGGGATTGCAAGTCCGTTTAAACGATACGCAATTTGTGTGAGCCCCGAACAGTCTATGCCCATTGGAGTACGACCTCCCCATAAATAAGGAGCGTGTAAGTACATAAATGCAATATTGAGGATACTCTTTTTATCGATTTTTTTATTGGGGCTATGAGCACCTTCAAATTGAAAAATTGTATCGTTTATTAAACAATGCTCTCCATCGTAAAAGGGTAGGGTAGAACCCATTCCTATTGGAATCATGTCGCCTTCTTCTGTACTTAATGCATCAATAAGGTTGTAATTATAGTAATTAGTTTGTTCTGAAACCTGTAAATAAATATCTTTAGTAATTTCAGAAAATTGTTTTTTACAAATCCAACCTTCGTATGAGTCGTGACTCATTCGTATTTTTACCCACTTAGCTTTAAGTTCTAAAACTTTATAGGTTTCGCCAAAAAGAATTTGGCTTACCATTTCTGTTCTATCACTAGCCTCCTTTCTAATTGGGATGATGCTAATATTTGCGATTCCGTATTTCATTTTCGGAGGCGAAGATAAGAAGTTTTACGTTTTAACTTGATTTAAACGAGTAGTTAATTAGTAAGAAATGTAATGATCGATTTATATATACTTTTCAAGTAATAAAATCGATTTTTTACTAAATAATTGATTTATAACTAGTCATTTAGTTTTGCATAATCATCAAGAAACTGCTTCAAACCTTTTGTTGTGAGTGGGTGATCGAATAGTTCGTTTATTAAAGTATAAGGAACTGTAGCTGCATCAGCTCCGAGTTCGGCACATTTAATTAAATGATAGTTACTTCTAATTGAAGCTGCTAATATTTGGGTTTCGAAATTGTAATTATCAAATATCGTTCTTATTTGTTTTATTAGTTTAAGTCCATCCTCGTTTATATCATCTAATCTTCCAATAAAAGGTGATACAAAGCTAGCTCCGGCCTTTGCAGCTAATAAAGCTTGTGCAGCAGTGAAAATTAAAGTGCAGTTTGTCTTTATTCCTTTTGCAGTTAATTTATGTATAGCTTTAATTCCGTTTTTAGTCATTGGGATTTTAACTACTATATTAGGATGCAAACTTGCCAATTCAATTCCCTCTGATAGCATGCCTTCAAAATCAGTTGCTATTACTTCTGCCGAAACGGGGCCATCTATAATATTACAAATAGTTTTGTAGTGTTTCAACCA
>MDTF01000718.1_pt1 | contig 15126 bp, 12 predicted proteins | sample 811191 | NCBI WGS metagenome assembly MDTF01 (sample SAMN05326649, study PRJNA326480) | marine metagenome | isolation source: seawater | place: Southern Ocean | collected 2011
AGTTTTTGCTTTCTTTAAATAATATTCTGTAGAATCACGCTGTCCCAGATAGTGATAACAAATGGCAAAACTTAAATATGAGTTTGTTTTTTGTTTGGTATAATAGCTGTCTATACTATCTCTGGCCGTTTTTCTTGTTGATACATACAGTTTTTTTAAATAATCTTTGCCAAATAACAAATCATGCCTTTTATGTTGTAGGGCCAAAGCTTCTTTTTTATTACCCCAAACTACTTTATTAAAGATCAACCTATCAAGAACATACAACTGTTGCCCAAGGTTTCCAGTAGCTAAAGCTTTACTATAGGCAACATAAGCATTGTCATTTGCTTTTTTAAATTCATCCAATGTATAATAATTATAAGATTTTAGAACATACCCAAACGCCGGATAGGTAATATGGTTTATTTTTTCTGTCAACGCTATTACACTATCGGTATATGTAAGGTTTGTTTGTGGGCTAAATGATTGCGCTAGCCTGTCATAGCCCCGAGCCATCATAATGGTGTCCTTTCTATCTCTGCCCCTATCTAGATAAATGCGTGCTACCTTCTCGGCCTTTATAGAATCACCAAGTATCGTTTCAAAGTATGTCAATAACGCTTCATCGCCTAGCTCTTCTAGCTGTAATGATGAGTATTGTTGTGCGCTCAAATGCATTGAAAATAGAAAAAACACAAGTAGCTTAAGATATTTCATAGGATAGTATGATTTACTAAGTTAAAACTAGCAAAAATCAACGGGTTTTTAGTGCTTCCCAGCTCTAGATTATGTGCGGCGCACACAAAAACAGTCAAGCCGTTGAAAAACAAACAATTAAGGCAGTAATATGTGCTGATTATTCAAGAATTGACACTGCTTTTTTAAGAATTGACACTAGCCCTGTTTGGAAACAGCAGAATATTACCACATATTTGAACCAGCAAATCATCTGAGTACTAACATGCTATAACTGGGGAGTTATTTCCATAGTGAATGGAAAGATGATTTGCTTTTTTGATAACCAAGATATTGATTGGTAGAGACACCTTACGTTTTTAAAATACAAGACTAGCTTAAAAAAAAAAACGTACATTGGTGCAATTAACAAAACATCATGTCAAAACCAACATCGCCTTTTACCAAAGAGCAGTTACTTCCTCAAGAAGAAACCCTGGAGATCACCAAACAAAAAGGAGCTTTGTATATAGGGCTTCCCAAAGAAACAAACTTTCAAGAAAAACGTATTTGTTTAACACCAGATGCTGTTGCGGCAATAGTTGCAAATGGACATAGGGTACTTGTGGAAGATGGAGCTGGAGAAGAAGCTGGGTTTACAAATATTTCTTATAGTGAGGCTGGAGCAGTTATCACAAAAGACACCAAGCAAGTATTTGGCTGTCCTATACTATTAAAGGTAGAGCCTCCTACACTAGAAGAGATAGAATTAATTAATCCAAAGACTGTGCTCATCTCTGCCCTGCAGCTTAAAACTAGACAAAAAAGCTATTTTGAAGCCTTGGCTAAGAAAAAAATTACAGCACTTGCCTTTGAGCTAATTAAAGACGAAGGACATTCATATCCAGTTGTAAAAGCGCTTAGTGAAATTGCAGGAACCGCTGCTGTTCTTATTGCTTCTGAGCTTATGGTTAATGCACAAAAAGGTAAAGGCTTACTCTTTGGTAATATTAGTGGCGTACCCCCTGTAGAAGTAGTTGTTATTGGTGCAGGCACAGTAGGGCAATTTGCAATACGTTCTGCACTAGGTCTTGGCGCCAATGTTAAAGTATTTGACAATTCAATAACACGTTTACGTGAGTTGCAATACAAGGTAGGACATACCCTTTACACATCTACAATACAACCTAAAAACTTAATGAAGTCACTTCGTAGATGTGATGTAGCTATTGGTGCCGTAAGAGGAACCAACCGCTCCCCTATTATTGTAACACAAGAGATGGTAGAAAACATGAAAGAAGGGTCTATTATTATCGACGTTAGTGTCGACATGGGAGGATGTTTTGAAACTACAGAAACAACCACACACGACAAGCCTACCTTTATAAAACATGGTGTAATTCATTATGGTGTACCCAACATTCCAGCAAGATATCCAAGAACAGCCTCTATTTCAATAAGTAATATATTTACTCCATACCTGCTGGAAATTGCAGAATCTGGAGGTTTAGAACAAGCCATACGCTTTGACGCTGGTTTAAAAAATGGCTTATATTTTTATAGAGGAATCTTAACAAGTAGATCTGTAAGTAATTGGTTTGACATGCCGCATAGCGACCTAAATCTATTGATGTTTTAACAACTTTACTCTAGCAGCAAAAAGCTTTTAAGGTAGTAATTACATAGTCTATTTCATCTTTGGTATTAAAAATTGAAAATGAAAACCGAATAGAAGGTTTTGTTAAATTTTCATCTGTTAAAATTTCAGATAATACGTGAGATCCCATATTGCTCCCACTCTGGCAAGCGCTTCCTTTTGAACAGGCAATTCCTTTTAAATCCAATTGAAACAAGAGCATCATGCCTTTTTCTGGAGAAACGGGAAGACATACATTAAGTAATGTATAGGTACTCTTATCATTATCATTACAGGATCCGTTAAATAGAATTTCTGGTATTTCAATAAGTAATCTTTCTTTGAAGTAATCTTTAAGTCCAGTAATGTGCTTTTTTTCTTTTGCTAAATTTTGATAAGAAATTTTCAAGGCTTCAACCATTCCAACAATAGCATAGACTGGCTCTGTACCAGCTCTCATGCCCCGCTCCTGTTCACCTCCATGTATCATTGGCCTTAGCCCAGAGTTTTTTCTAATAAACGCAAACCCAACGCCTTTTGGGCCATGAAACTTATGTGCAGCTATTGCAGCAAAATCTATAGGAATATCTATAAAGTCTAATTCATAATGCCCTACAGATTGAACTGTATCACTATGAAACAATGTATCATACTTCTTGCATAAAAGTGCAGTTCGTTTTAAGTCTAGAATGGTTCCAATTTCATTATTAATATGCATCAAGCTCACTAGAGTCTTGTGTGTTGTATCTGCAAGTAAGTTTTCTAAATGAATATAATCTATAAGGCCGCAATCATCAACACTAACAAAATCAACAGTGATCCCGTGAGATGCTTGTAATTGGTTAATCGCATATAAAACCGCATGATGTTCAATCTTACTAGAAATTATTCTAGTAACGTTTAAATCTTTTACACAACTATTGAGTACTAGATTATCTGCTTCTGTACCTCCCGAAGTAAAAATTATTTCTGAAGCAGAAACATTTAACAGGCTAGCTGTTTCTTTTCTTGCTGTTTCAATTAAGGCCTTGGCCGATCTTCCATTTGCGTGCGTAGAAGAAGGGTTTCCAAACTCAGTTTGCAACACTTGGGTCATCGTAGTAATTACTTCCGATCTTAACTGTGTTGTAGCGGCACTGTCAAAATATACTGTTCTCAATGGCTAAATATTAATACGTTAATAAGAAAACTTATAACAAAAATACAGATAAATTTTTGATGATTCATAACCCTATCCTAAAGAAATGCGTTACTTTGTAATGATGTATAATTTCAGAAAAAAACATGAAAAAATTTATCTTATTAATTTTCACTCTACTACTGGTTCTAAGCTGTAATGATGGGGATCTTATAGTGACTAATTTTGATTTTGAAGCGGCGCAACTTCAACAATGTGGAGAAACTGGGACCCTTGTTTTTTTTTAAAATAAACCCGCAGGTTAATGAAAGTATTTCACTATTCATTCCAACAATTGAGGAACTATTTTTAGAGACAGGAACACAATCATTTACCCTAAGCAGTACAGGAAGTATCGTAAACTATAGAAGTTTTAATGATGCGGTTACTGCAAATTATTTTTGCAACCCTATTCCACCAACCTCGCCACAAGTAGCTATTGAGTATATTGGCACATCAGGAGTTGCAAGACTTATTTCTGAGACCACTAGAGACGATAGCGACTCAGTAGTCTTTGTAGACTCAGAATTGCTCACAGATGAAGGCTTCGGGGACTTTGATGATGATGGAATTCCTAATTATTATGATTTTGACGATGATGGTGATAATGTGCTTACATCAATAGAAATTGGTGAAGATCCTCAAAACCCAAAAGATACAGATCTTGATGGAATGCCAGATTATTTAGACACCGATGATGATAATGATGGAGTACTTACAATTAACGAAGACATCAATCAAAATTTAAACCCTGCAGATGATATCTCTGAGGCTGGAGCAGTAGCCAATTACCTTGATGCCACTAAGACAGATACGGTTAATATCGAAGCCTATAGAGCCCATACCTACAATAGAACGAGTGATGGAACTATAATAATAGACAATCTAGTACTTGTAAGTGCACAAGAAGAAATTATTCTTGAAACCTTTAACCTTGGTAGTATTGAAGCAGTACGAAACGAAACTATTATAGTAACCCCAAATTTTTAAAACTATAATTTACTTTGGTGGATGTATATCTCAGTGGCTCCACGTCCATATTTCTGAAAGTTAGCATCTTCAAAAGTAATAGCATCATAGCCTCTAAATAAGTACTCTAGCTCTTGTCTAAGCACTCCTGCGCCTATACCGTGAATAAAAACCACGCGTTGTATGCCTTTTTGCATCGCAAAATTTAATTGCCTTTTAGCGGTATCTATCTGTATTTCGAGCATATCATAATTACTAAGCCCTTTTTGAGAAGCAACTAGTTGGCCAATATGCAAGTCCACCTCCATAGCTGGCTGGAGGCGTTCTCGAGGCTTTTGACGCTTAGTATTTTTATTTACTAATACCTCCTTGTTTTTTAAAACTTCTGAAATATTAGACACCGAAAATTCATGAGAAGAAATTGGATTATCTATAACAACAAGTTCATGCTTTTCAAAAGCTATTTCAAAACCATCTAATGTTTCGACCATTACGGTTTCATTAAAGACAGAGACAATAATTCCTTCCAAATTATCATCAAGCACCATAACTTTATCTCCCTTTTTCATTGTTTAATTACATATAAATAATAGTGAAACTATCTCTAAATAGCTATTGTACATTTTTTATAAAATTATGTAATCAACTATATCTCAAACTCTTTTAGGGTGCTTGTAATAATAGAAAGACAGTCAAGTAATTGGGCTTGTGTCATTACCAATGGCGGGGCAAAACGGATAATATTTCCGTGTGTAGGTTTAGCTAATAAACCATTATCACGAAGTTTCATGCATATATTCCAAGCTATGTCACTTTCTTCATCATCGTTAATGATTATAGCATTTAACAATCCTTTTCCTCGCACAGCGCTACAAATAGTACTTGTTTCAATATATTTATTAAGTTCTGCTCTAAATATATTTCCTAGAAATTCTGCATTATCAGCAAGTTTCTCATCAACAGCAACCTCTAAAGCTGCCATAGCAACTCTACATCCTAGTGGGTTACCGCCAAAAGTAGAACCATGCTCTCCAGGTTTAATAGTCATCATTATTTCATCGTCTGCTAAAGCTGCTGAAACGGGAAATACTCCTCCAGACAACGCTTTACCGAGAATCAAAATATCTGGTTTTACTCCTTCATGTTGGCAACAGTATAGTTTTCCTGTTCTTGAAATTCCAGTTTGTACTTCGTCGGCAATAAACAGTACATTTTTTGATTTACACAAATCATAAGCTTTTTTTAAGTATCCCTCATCAGGCACCATAACTCCTGCCTCACCTTGAATAGGTTCTACCATAAATCCAGCAACGTTAGGGTCTTCTAAAGCTTTTTCTAAATCTTTTAAATCATTGTATTTAACAATCTCAAAACCCGGCAAATAAGGCCCATAGTCATTAAAAGCACTTGGGTCTGTAGAAGAAGATACTGCAGCCAATGTTCTTCCCCAAAAGTTATTTTCTGCAAATAAAATTTTTGCTTTGTTGGGCGCTATCCCTTTTACTTTATAAGCCCACTTTCTGCATAACTTAAGTGCAGTTTCCCCACCTTCTACCCCAGTATTCATTGGTAAAATTTTATCGTAACCAAATAATGTTGTTACATATTTTTCGTAGGCTCCTAACACATCATTATGAAAAGCTCGAGAGGTTAGAGTTAATAGACTAGCTTGTTCTACTAGAGCTGCCACAATTTTTGGATGACAATGTCCTTGATTTACAGCGCTATATGCTGATAGAAAATCATAATATTTTTTACCCTCTACATCCCAAACATAGACACCTTCTCCTCTATTTAGTACAACAGGTAATGGATGGTAATTATGAGCGCCATATTTATACTCTAAATCGATTGATTTTTGTGACATTGTTTTTTCTATTGCAGACATAACATAAAACTTAAAAAATTAATACATGAAATTCCTTCAATACCTTTATTTTTTTGAATATTCAAAAATTCAGCGGAGGAGAGAAATCATCCTTTTGTAAAATTACTAAATATATTATGTTTTTTTAAAGTCGTTACCAATAATAATAAGGCATTTATAGTATTTTTACACTATGGCTAGAAAAATGGTCTCAAAATAGAATTGTATTAGAACATCTCCAGGTAATTGATGCAGGTGCTAAAGGAAAAGCAATTGCTAAAGCTGCAGATGGCCGTGTGGTATTTATAAACAATGCAGTCCCGGGAGATATGTTTCCACAAACCCATCATGTTGAGAATGTGGTTTTGCTTGAAAAAAAATATAATTGGTAGCTTTAAATTTGAGTAAATGATACAAAAAATAACACTATTACTTTTTACCACCCTTTTTCTTTGGGCTTGTACGCGTGATGATATTTGTCCAGATGACACTCAAACAACTCCATTACTTGTTATAAAGTTTATGGACATAAGCAACCCTACCCAAGTAAAAGCAGTAGATAATTTAAGAATTACACTTGCAAACACCTCTCAAACAGAGGTAGTGATAGCAAGAACAGACACCTTGTATAAAATTCCATTAAATCCAGCTACCACAAGCGTTGACTATAATTTCACACAAGGTTATGGAAGTAACCTACCCAACACAGATGCTATAAACATTAGCTACCTTAGAGGAGATGATATATATATTAACAGAGCCTGTACTTTTAAAACCACATTTACAGACATAAACCCAACAATACAAGCAGAAGGAAGTGCAAACTGGATGCTAAGTACTACTATAAATAACGCAATTGTAGAAAATGAAGACATTACACATATTACTATTTTTCATTAGCACTCTTTTTGCTACTCTAGATACGGTGGCACAAGAGAACTTAGAAAAAGCTCAAGATACCCTAGCGCTAAAAACCAAATACGGTCTACGTTTTGGTCTTGATCTAGCAAAGCCTATACGCTCTGTGCTAGAGGATGGTTATACTGGTTTTGAAATTTTAGGAGATTTTAGAATTCAAGACCGATTCTATCTTGCTGCCGAATTAGGAAGTGAAAAAAAAGATTATTTTGAACCTAATATAAACGCTATCTACAAAGGAAGCTATTTTAAAGTAGGTGTCAATTACAACGCTTTTTTAAACTGGGTTGGAATGACCAATGAGATTTTCACTGGGATACGGTATGGGTTTTCAAGTTTTAGTCAAGAATTATTAGGCTATAACATCTACTCAACAAACCAAAGCTTTCCTGCTGTTTTTGTCACAGATCCACAAGAGTTTAAAGGCTTGTCGGCACATTGGGCTGAGTTTATTCTTGGGGTTAAAACCGAGGTTTTAAACAATGTCTATTTATCCATAAACTTACAACTTAAGAGAAAAATTTCTGAGGTTGCACCAGAGAATTTTGACAACCTATACATTCCTGGATTTAACAGAACCTATGATTTTAGTCAATGGGGCGTTGGCTATGGCTATACCATAAGCTATCTACTACCAATATTTAAAAAATAATTATTGCTTCTTAGCCTTTTTACTACCAGAGTACATTTCATACTGCACCAACTTACTCTCTAATTTACCATTAAAAAGTTTGATTTTTCTAGAAGGTCTAAGCCCTACATGCTTTAATGCTTCAAGGTTTGAGGTAATCATCCAAGCTTGAGAATCTGGATAACTTCTCTTTAAAGTGTTACCAATGTTTGCATAAAAACGCTCTACATTATCTATAGAAATTCGCTCATCATAAGGTGGGTTAAACACCAAGAACAACTGTCTTTCTCTTCCTTTTTCGGTTTCAAAGAAATCACAATGTTCTAGAGTGATAAATTCTGAAAGATTAGCAGAGACTATATTTTCTTGCGCTTTTTTAAGTGTGATATCATCATTGTCAAATCCTACAATTTTAAAATGAAATTCCTTGATCTTTTTAAGAGCTGCTTCTTCTATAACTTCGTAAAGATTAACATCAAAATCTGGCCATGTTTCAAAACCGAATTCTTCTTTATTTAAATTTGCTGGAATATTACAAGCAATCATAGCGGCTTCTGTTAATAAGGTTCCTCCACCACACATAGGGTCAATAAAATCACACTGGCCGCTCCAGCCTGCTTTTAAAATCAAACCAGCAGCCAACACCTCATTTATAGGCGCTAGAGTGTTTGCTACTTTATACCCTCGCTTATGTAAGGATTGTCCAGAACTATCAAGTGATACTGTACAAATATTTCTATCTATATGAATATTAATACGCAAGGTTGGGTGGTCAAGATCAACATTTGGTCTTTCTCCCTCCATGTCTCTAAAGCGGTCTACAATAGCATCTTTTGTTTTTAAGGCTATGTATTGAGAATGGGTAAAGTAGTCTGAAAACACGGTTGCATCTACAGCCAAGCTTCCATTTTTACTCATATAGTCTTGCCAATTAATATTGTAGACTTTTTGATATAAATCTTCTTCTTTAAAAACATTAAAGGCAGTAATAGGCTTTAAAATTTTAATAGCAGTTCTACAGCATAAGTTAGCCTTGTACATAAAGCCCGTATCACCCTCAAAAGATACGTTACGTACACCAATTTCTATATTAGATGCTCCAAGTTGCCTTAGTTCTTCTGCTAATATCTCTTCTAGACCATAAAGGGTCTTGGCTACCATTTTAAAATTTTTTGTCATAACTTTTTATTCAATCTCCTGCAAAAATACAGTATTTTAGCACTGTAAAACGATACAATGCAAAAAGAAGATATAAGTTGGTATGCCTCATGGTTTGATAGCCCATATTATCATATTTTATATAAGGATAGAGATGATAGTGAAGCGGCAGATTTTATGCGCAAGCTTACCCATCATTTAGAATTAAATACAGACGCTAAAATCCTAGATTTGGCATGTGGTAAAGGGAGGCATTCCAGACACTTATCAACTCTTGGGTATGATGTTACCGGTGTAGATTTATCTGAAGAAAGCATTAAATTTGCAAAAAAATTCGAAAAAGAACACCTTCGTTTTGCTGTCCACGACATGTGTTTACCCTATAAAGAGAACGCTTTTGATGCTGTTTTTAATTTGTTTACGAGTTTTGGTTATTTTGAAAAAGAAGAGGATAACGTAAGAACTATTAAAGCAATCAAGAATAACTTAGCAAATAATGGCCTAGCAGTGATTGATTTTTTAAATGTCTCTTATGTAGCATCAAATTTAGTGAAAGAAGAGTCAAAGACTGTTGAAGGTGTTACCTTTGATATAAGCAGAGTAATTAAAGATGGATATATCCAAAAGAATATTTCGTTTACAAAAGACGCAAAGCACCATAAATATACAGAAAAGGTGAAAGCTTTAACCCTAGCACATTTTAAGAACTATTTTGAAGAAGCTGGTTTACAATTAAAACATATTTTTGGAGATTATCATTTAAACACTTTTGATAGCAACACCTCTAAAAGACTAATACTTATTTTTGGCTTATGATATATCTAGCGTTATTTTTTGCTGTATTTGTTGGATATGGTGTTGCAGTGATTCTAAAAAACAAAAAAGCCCAAAAACTATCATTACCACTAGCTTTTAGTGGTGCGTTTTTATTAGCCGTTACCCTATTTGAATTATTACCTGAGGTATATCAAACAACAAGTGAGTTTGTAGGGCCATTTATAATGGTAGGTATCTTACTTCAAATTTGCTTAGAGTTTTTAAGTAAAGGAGCAGAACACGGGCATGTTCACATCCATGCAAATAAAAACACATTTCCATGGTTGCTTTTTATTAGTCTTTCTATTCATGCTCTATTTGAGGGCTTTCCAATAGCTGGACACTCTAGCATGTTTATAGGTGTTTTAGTGCATAAGATTCCTATTGCTATGATACTATCGTTCTTTTTCATTAAAGCAAAATATCCACTTGTTACCATCCTATCCTTTCTTTTGTTATTTGCAAGCATGACTCCTTTAGGAAGTTGGTTGTCTTCAAATGTTTCAGAAATCATAGCCTTTAAAGATGAGTTAAATGCTATTTCGATTGGTATTTTCTTGCATGTTTCTACTACTATATTATTTGAAAGTAGTAAGGATCATAAATTCAATCTAGCAAAACTAAGCACTATAATAGCGGCAATAGTTATTGCTTATTTTATATAAGTTCTAGATAAATACATAAAAAATGGCAGATACTCCCTGCTAGTACAAAGAGATGCCAAACAACGTGGTTATATTTTAATGAATTCCACACGTAAAATACAATTCCTCCAGTATAAGCTGCACCTCCAGCAATTAAAAGTGAAATAGCCATTGGCGAAACAGCTGCTTGTAAGGCAGTAAAATCAAATACTATTAACCAGCCCATAACAACATACAATAGTAAAGAGATTATCTCAAAGCGTCCAGTAAAAAATATTTTTAATACAGTGCCAAATAAAGCTATGGACCATACCGTATAAAATAGCAACAAGCCTTTACTTTGTGTTAAAAATATGAGCGTGATTGGAGTATAGGTTCCAGCAATAAGAACATAGATACTGATGTGGTCTAATTTTCTATAAAACAACTTTTTAAGGGGGTCTTGTGTGTGATGGTATTTTGAAGATACCAAATAAAGGATACACAAAGAAAGACCATATAATGAAACTGCAAAAATAGCCGTTTTAGAAGCCGTTATTGTAGTAATTACTAATAGTATAGAACCCAGCAAAGCCATTGCAAAACCAAAAGCATGAGTGCCAAAGTTATATCGTTCTTCTTGTAAAGTTTGTTCCCGCATAAAGATGTTATTAAAGTTCAAAAATAACCATAAATTATTGCAAATTAAACCGCAATTGATGTCGTTTAAATGTCTTTTCACGTTATTGAAAAAATGATTTTAAGTATATTTATACAGCGCTATTACCTAAACAAAAGAGATTTTAATTTGCAATAAAAAATCTCTATTTTTGAATTAAACCTACTCCTAATGAAAATTCACTTTATACTTATAATAGCTCTTGCTTTTAGCTTTTGTACAGATACAAAAAAGCAAACACAGCAAACTACCGCACCGTCAAATAATGTAGAAATAAAAAAAGCTAATCCCCTATTTTCCTTAGTGCCTAATGATCAATCTGGTATAAATTTTACTAATTTCAACAAAGAAAATAATGATTATAATTACTATTCCTACGAGTATTTCTATAATGGCGGTGGCGTAGCTTCGGCAGATTTCAACAATGACGGCTTACTGGACATCGTATTTACAGCAAATATGGCCAACAACAGGCTTTATATAAACAAAGGTAACTTTACTTTTCAAGATGTTACCCAAACTGCTAATATCAATTCAAACACACGAGATTGGTGTACAGGGGTGACAATCGTAGATATAAACAATGATGGGTATCAAGATATTTTTATTTCAAGGTCGGGTTGGTTTGAAGGTGATCAAAAAGCAGCGCTAAGCAACTTATTATTTGTAAACAACAAAGACCTTACATTTACAGAGAGTGCCAACGCATATGGATTTACTGATCTTTCAAGGTCAAATCAAGCTTGTTTTTTTGACATGGATAATGATGGTGATCTAGACATGTATCTTATTAATAACCCAAAAGAACACACAAAAACACGAGAGTATAAAAATGGAGACATTAGACTCGTAGATTTAAACAGCACCTACACAGATAGTGATAAACTATACCAAAACAATAACGGTACCTACGTTGATATCACTAAAAAAGCGGGACTAGTAAACTCAGATTATGGGTTAGGTATTATTGCCGCAGATTTAAATAATGACGGCTATCAAGACTTATATATTGCTAATGATTATTCAAAACCTGATGCCATACTTATGAATAATAAAAATGGCAGTTTTAAAAACATGGCAGATAGCTCATTAAAGCATATGTCTAAGTTTTCAATGGGCGTAGACATTGCAGACATTAACAACGATGGATTATTAGATATCTTTAACTCTGAAATGCTAGGTCAAGACAACTATTCAAAAAAAGTAAATATGGCGTCCATGAATCCAAAACTCTATTGGGGGTTTGTAAACTCAGGATACCAATACCAAGACATGCACAATAGTCTGCAATTAAATAATGGTAATAACACTTTTAGTGAAATCTCTTGGATGGCTAATGTGGCAGAGACTGATTGGTCATGGTGCCCACTTATTGCAGATTTTGATAATGATGGCTACAAAGATATTTTTGTAACTAATGGTATTAAAAGAGAAGTCTTTAATAAGGATTTTAAAAATAAAGAAGGGAAAGGACTTTCAGAAAATCCCGCTCTTTTTGAAGGCGCAATAAATTTTCTGCCTGCGAAAAAATCTTTTAACGCAATGTTTAAAAATAATGGAGACTTGACTTTTACAGATAGCGCAATGGACTGGGGCTTAAAAACACACGCTTTTAACTCTAACGGTGCTGCCTATGCAGATTTTGATAATGATGGAGATTTAGATCTTGTTGTTAATAACATCGAGGACAAAGCTTCTTTATACATAAATAATGCTTCCGAAAAAAACAATGCTATCACCCTTACCATCACAAAAAGTGGGGGCATTCCTTATGGGACAAAAGCGACCCTTTTGGACAATAAAAAAGAACAAGTATCTCAAATAACGAATACTAGAGGGTTCCAGTCTGTATCAGATTATCGTATCCATTTTGGTGTTGGAAGTAAAAAAATAGTTGACTCTATAATAATTACATGGCCAAACAATAAGAAAAGCCTATACACAAATCTTGAGGTCAATATAAATCATGATATTAAATACGAGAATGCAGTATTTCTAAACATTTTAAAAAATAAAAATACGCCTCTTTTTAAAGATGTGACTAGAACAATAGGAATTACATCAAGGCATCAAGAAGCTGAATTTGATGACTACAAAACCGAAATATTGCTACCTCAAAAACAATCTCAAGAGGGTCCTTTTATTACTGTTGCAGATGTAAATGGAGATGGAATGGAAGATTTTTTTCAAGGAAATGGTGCGGGACATCCAGGAGTCTTGTATTTACAAACAAAGCAAGGCACTTTCAAGAAAGGAAATCAAAAAGGGTTTATAGGGGATAAAGAATCTGAAGACATTGGCGTTGTATTTTTTGATTATGACTCAGATGGAGATCAAGATTTATATGTAGTTAGTGGAAGTAATGAACACGATTTAACTTCATTACAAATGCAAGATAGACTCTACCAAAATGATGGTAAGGGAAATTTTAGTAAAACAATGGGACTGCTTCCTGATGATAACGCGAGTGGATCTTGCGTAATTGCAAAAGATATAGATAACGATGGAGATATAGATTTATTTGTAGGAGGATATCAAACACCCCAACAGTATCCAAAAGCGGGTAAGAGTTTATTACTTATAAATGAAAATGGCATTTTTACTAACAAAATAAAAACATTAGCGCCAGGATTAGAAAAAATAGGCATGGTAAAGGATGCTGTAATTGAAGACATAAACAACGATGGTAAAAATGACATCATTGTTGTAGGACACTGGATGAGCGTTACTATTTTTGAAAAGACAGATGAAACCTATACAAATACAACACAAGGCTACGGTATCGCAGATAAGGTTGGTTGGTGGAATAGCATACAAGTACTTGATACAGATGATAATGGCACAAAAGATTTTATTGTTGGAAATCTAGGACTTAATTCAAAACACAAGGCTAATTTGGGTCAACCATTTAAAATAATCGCAAAAGATTTTGACAACAACGGAACCAATGATATAGCATTAGGGTATTACAATAACAATAGTTTATATCCAGTAAGAGGTCTACAATGCTCTGCTGAACAAAATCCAGATTTAAAACAGAGCATTCGCTCCTTTTCAGAATTTGGGACCTTAACCTTTGATGAGGTTTACAATAAATATGATCTTTCTGATGCAACAAAACTAGAAGCTACCTACTTTCAATCTGCAATATTTGTAAATAATAATACTTCATTTACCATAAAACCTTTACCTAATGAAAATCAAATGGCGCCAACAAACCAGAGTATTGTAATTGATATCGATGGAAAACCAACAATACTAACTGTTGGAAATTTTCACCCTGTTGAAGTAGAAACTGGGAGATATGATGCACATACTGGGACGGTATTAATGACAGATAATAAACAAGTAATATACAATCAATCCAACACAGGGTTTTTTAATGATAAGGATGCTAGAGACTTAGATGTTATTGTTATCGCTGGTAAAAAACATGTCATGGTAGCAAATAATAGAGATCAAATCACATTTTTTAAAATATTAAAATAGCACACAGCAGAATACAAAATTAAAGAGCACAAATTATATTGGTATATAGTTTGTGCTCTTTTTGATAAAACACCCTTCATAAGTGCTATATATCTTCTATTTATAGATACTAACACCATTATAAAGTCAATCTTCAAGTATTTATATAAAAGGTCTTGATTAAGGCCAACCCCATTTTTTTGTATGAACTGGTGTAACCCTGCGGGCAAAACACAATGGGCTTTAGTTTATAAGATAGTGTTTAGTTGTAGAATCTATAGGCAATGAATTAAATGGATATAGAGTGAAAAAAGATACAATCAAATAAATGATTGGATCTTAAAGAAGGCGGCTGGTAAAAAAGAAAAGGCTTTGAAGCCCTTGGCTTCTCACCACCACGATACTCGTGTAATAGCAGCCCCAAAATATTGGTTGATTTTATTGTAAAAAAAAAGATCCAATCAAATAAATGATTGGATCTTAAAGAAGGCGGCGACCTACTCTCCCACGAGTGCAGTACCATCGGC
>MDTF01004301.1_pt1 | contig 15119 bp, 16 predicted proteins | sample 811191 | NCBI WGS metagenome assembly MDTF01 (sample SAMN05326649, study PRJNA326480) | marine metagenome | isolation source: seawater | place: Southern Ocean | collected 2011
CCTATCGCTTTAATTTCAATTTTTATTTTTATGTTGGGGTTGTCATTCGCCTCTGTACCGCTTTATGATTTATTTTGTCGTGTCACGGGTTTTGGTGGAACAACTCAAAATGCCTCACAAAAAGAAATACCAACGGTCATAATTAATCAAAATTATAAAATGAGATTTGACACTAATATCAACGGCGCTCTTGACTGGAGGTTTTACCCCGAGGCAAATACAGTTAATATAAAACCTGGTGAGATTCATACGGTTAAATTTAAGGTTGAAAATCAGAGTAGTGAAAAATCGTCCGGTTCGGCTTCTTTTAATGTTTCTCCGTCACCGTTTGGAATATATTTAAATAAAATTGGATGTTTTTGCTTTGAAAAACAAACGCTTAAAGCGGGTGAAAAAAAAGAGTTTGTCTTAACATTTTTCTTGGATCCTAAAGTTGTAAATGATAATAAAACTAAAGATATAGCTGATGTGACACTATCGTTTACGTTCTTTTCATCAGATTATTATAAAAAGAAGAAAATTTAAATTATGTCTTCAGGGAAAAAAAATCACGGATTTCATTTAGTGGACCCTAGTCCTTGGCCAATATATGTATCTTTTGCAACTTTAGTTTTAGCTTTCGGGGCTGTGTATTATTTTCACACTAAAACACTTTGGCTTTTATTAGTTGGAACTGCATTAGTCATTTACGGAGCGTTCATGTGGTGGAGAGACGTTGTAGAAGAAGCAGAACACCTAGGTCATCATACTGCAGAAGTACAAATCGGCCATAGATATGGTATGACTTTATTTATTGCTTCAGAAGTCATGTTTTTTGTTGCATGGTTTTGGGCTTATTTTAACGCAAGTTTATTTCCATCAGAAGCCATAGGTAGTGCGTGGCCTCCAGCAGATATAAAAACTTTTGATCCTTGGGATATTCCACTTATCAATACTTTAATACTTTTATTATCAGGAACATCTGTTACATGGGCGCATCAAGCAATGATAGAAAATGATAGAAAAGGGCTGGTAAATGGTTTGACGGCCACTGTATTTTTAGGATTTATTTTTTCTTGTTTCCAGGCCTATGAGTATCATCACGCCACCTTTACTATCGATGGAAATATCTACGGATCAACTTTTTATATGGCAACAGGTTTCCATGGTTTTCACGTCATAGTTGGAACAATCTTTCTTGCGGTATGTTTAATTAGGTCAATGAAAGGCCATTCTAATGCTGAACATCATTTTGGTTTTGAAGCAGCTGCTTGGTACTGGCATTTTGTTGATGTTGTATGGTTATTTTTATTTGCAGCCATATATGTTTGGGGAAGCTAAGAATTAATTGAAAAAAATATTCTTATTTAATATCTTTGTATTTTTTTTTATCACACTACTTTTTTCATTAGGAACTTGGCAGCTATACAGACTTCAGTGGAAACAAGATTTAATAAGTCAAATAGATAGAGGCTTAAAATCAACTCCTATTAAATACACTAAGACTGTAAATAATAATTATCAAAGAGTGTTTTTAGAAGGACAATATAACTTTGAAAATCAAATTTATCTTTATAGCTTGAATAAAAAAGGACAGCCGGGATTTGATGTCATCACTCCATTTCAAACATTAGATAGCGAAAATATTTTGATAAATAGGGGGTGGATTAATAAAGAAATGAAAAACAAAGCTGAAATTAATTTAGTTAATAAGAATTTAACCCAAGGCCTTCTAAGGAAAATTGTAAAAAAAAACATGTTTAAACCTGATAATGACATTGAAAAAAATGTATGGTTTTCAATTAATATAAATGAAATTCAAGAAATTACAGGTAAAAACTTTAGTAACTTTGTCCTTTTTTTGGAAGATAAAACAATAAATCTACCGACACCAAAGAAAATAACAATTGACGTGCCAAACAATCACCTTAAATATGCTATAACCTGGTATTCAATATCGATATCAATTTTTTTTTATTTTTTATATTTTAGAAAGTATCAATGAAATATTTTAGCACAAGAGACAAAACACTAGAATTTAGTTTTAAAGATATATTTCTAAGAGGTTTAGCTCCAGACGGAGGACTATTTTTACCGTCTGAAATTAAAAAATATAGAGAAGATGAAATAAAGAATTTAAGAAAATTATCCTACATAGATTTAGCAACGGAGATTATTTTTAATTTTTGTAAATTTGATTTAGAAAAAGATAAACTTAAATCTTTGGTAGAAAAATCGTATAAAAATTTTAAAACCAAAGAAGTGGTAGAACTAAAAAGAATTGGAAACATTAATCTTTTAGAGCTTTATAATGGCCCCACACTAGCTTTTAAAGATATTGCCATGCAGATAATTGGAAATATGTACGATGAATTGGGTGTTGCAGTGGATAAAAAAGTTAACATAGTAGTAGCCACATCAGGAGATACTGGTTCAGCAGCAATTTCAGCATTAAACGATAGAAAAAATATAAATGTATTTGTTCTTCATCCGCACAATAAAATCTCAAATATTCAAAGAAAGATTATGACCACTATTGGCTCAAACAACATTTATAATATTGCTGTTAAGGGGACATTTGATGATTGCCAAGAAATTGTGAAAGATATGTTTTCGGATAACAAATTCAGGGAAACAATTAATATGTCAGGTGTAAACTCTATAAATTGGGCACGTATAATGTGTCAGATTGTTTATTATTTTTATGCAACGTTCAAATTTTCAAAACAAAAAATAAATTTTTCCGTTCCAACTGGAAACTTTGGAGATGTATACGCAGGATACGTAGCAAAAAAAATGGGCTTGCCAATTGACAAACTAATAGTTGCGACTAACGAAAACAATATTTTGCAAAGAGTTATTAATACAGGTGAATACAGGCCCACCCAGGTAAAACCATCATTGTCTCCTAGTATGGACATTCAGGTATCAAGCAATTTTGAAAGATTGCTTTACGATATTTTAGGTAATGACGATAAAAAAGTTTTATCTTTAATGAACAGTCTTTCATCCAACGGTTCATTTAAATTGAATAAAGAAGAAATTAGTATAATTAAAAAAAATTTTTGTGCAGAAAAAATTAGCGACGATGAAACATTAAATATAATTAAAGATATTGAAAGAAAACATGGTTTTATTTTAGACCCTCATACTGCAACAGCTGTAGGAGCGTCTCAAAAAATTAAAAACAATTCAGATACAGTTATACTTGGAACTGCACATCCATATAAATTTTTAGAAACTATTAAACTGGCAACAGGAAAAGAAATTGATCCACCTTCACAGCTGTCGAATGTATTAGATAGACAAGAAAAGTATGATATATTAGAAAATAAATTCTTAGACGTAAAAAATTATATTTTAAAAAAAGTAGTATGAAAATTAAAGTTGGGGAAAAATTACCAAACGCAGATTTCTTTTATCTAGATGATAAAAACACTGTACAAAAAGCTAACTCAAGCTCTTTACTAAAAAATCAAAAAGCAATTATAATTGGTGTTCCAGGAGCTTTCACAAAAGTATGTTCAGCAAAACACTTACCTGGATATGTAAATCATTTTGATGAAGCTAAAAAAAAAGGAGTTACAAAAATTATTTGTGTTTCAGTTAACGACCCGAATGTAATGAAGGCTTGGGGTGAAAATCAAAAAGTGCAAGGTAAAATTTTTATGGCAGCGGACTCTCTTTGTGAATTTACTAAGCTAATAGGTTGTGATGTTGATAAATCTGCAAAAGGTCTAGGTATAAGATCTTCCAGGTACACCATGCTAATAGAGAACGAAGTTGTTAAGATTGTTAAAGAAGAAGAAGACACGGGAAACTGTGAAATCTCTGCAGCAGAAAATTTCATAAAAAATATTTAAGTTTTTTTATTTTATATTAATTGCCATAGTGGCAAGCTCGTCTGCTAAATCATTATATTTATTATTTGAATGTCCTTTAATCCATTTCCAGGTAATTATATTTTTTAGACATAAGTTATTTAGTTCTACCCACAAATCTTTATTTTTAATTGGTTTTTTTTTGGCACTCATCCAGCCGTTTTTTTCCCATCTTTTAATCCAGTTTGTAATGCCATTTTTGACATAAGTTGAATCTGTATAGATAGTAATTTCTGAATCTGTTTTAATTTTTTTTAAAGTCATGATTGGCGCCATTAATTCCATTCGATTATTTGTAGTATCCTTTACTTTACCAGAAATATTTTCTTGGTTTTTATCTTTATCAAAAATTACAGCACCCCATCCACCAGGACCTGGGTTACCTGAGCAGGCTCCATCTGTATAAACAATGTATTTCATTAAAAAAAATAATCCTCAGAACTCCTTGAGTTTTTATGAAATTCTAATCTTTTTAAATATTCCATCGGGTCCTTTATTTTTACGACCGCACCCTCAACAGCATTTAACGAGTCGAAAACTCTGGTTAATAAAAATCTTAAGGCAGATCCCTGTGATAATACTTTTATACTTTCTATCTCTTCGTCGGTTATTTTTCTTATTTGATTATATCCTTCAATAAATTTTTTTGCTTTTGTGACATTAAAACTTAAGTTATTTTGAGGACCATCAAAACATAGTGCGTTAAAACACACTGCGATTTCAAAAGCATAGAAATCATTGCAAGAGAAATAAAAATCAATGATCCCATTAAACTTATTTTCTTTAAAAAAAATATTATCATTAAATAAATCAGCGTGTATAATCCCTTGAGGCAAATCCTTTGGCCAGCTACTTTCGACATCAATTAAATTAGATTCTATTAATTTAGGTAAATCTTTATGAATTTTAATACATTGGTGTTTTACAGAATTAAATAACTTTCTCCATGAATTAACTGATAAATTATTTTGTCTTTTTATTTTAAAATTTTTAGTAATTTCGTGCATTTTAGCAGCCTCAAACCCAACTGATTTACAGTCTTCAGGATTAAGAATACTTTTAGCCTTGCCTTCAACAAAGCTTACGATCATAAGTTTCTTTTTATTAAATTCTGAAATAGGATTATTATTATTATTTAGAATAGGTACGGGACACTTAAAATCTGCATTATTTAGGCCGCTCATTAATTCGGCAAAAAAAGGTAAATCTTCTTCCCTTACTCTTTTTTCATAAATTGTTAAAATATATTTTTTATTATTAACAAGCAGAAAATAATTTGTGTTCTCAATACCTTCTTGTATTCCTTTAAAGGCATTTAAGTTGCCAATCGAGTAGTTGGTTAAAATTGATTCAATATTCTCTTTGTTGTATTTTGTATAAACTGCCATTTAATTTAATTCTTTTGGTAACTTAAAAACTACTTTTTCTTTAGCTACCACAACTTCTTCAATAGATACATTGCAATTTTTTTTAATTTCATCTATCAGATCCTGCACTAATCGTTCTGGTGCTGATGCACCAGAGGATATTCCTATTTTTTTGCATTTTTTTATTTTCTCTATTGGTAATTCTTTTCCAAAAGACATTAGCAAAGAATCTTTACATCCGGCTTTTTTAGCTACTTCGACTAACCTAACTGAATTCGAAGAATTTTTGCTGCCGAGTATAAAAACCATATCACAATCTGGCGCTATTTTTTTGACAGCTTTTTGTCTATTAGTTGTTGCATAACATATATCTTCTTTTATTGGACCTCTAATGTTTGGAAATTTATTTTTTAACAATTGTATTATCTCTGCAGTGTCATCTACAGACAGAGTGGTTTGGGTAATATAGGCTATAGGCTTACTAAAATTATTGATATTTAAAGAACCCACGTCAGCAACAGTTTCTATCAGCTTAATGCAGTCTTTAGGTAGTTGCCCCATTGTACCCACGACTTCAGGGTGGTTTTTATGGCCAATTAAAATTAGATCATAGCCATTTTTAAAAAGCATCTCCGATTCCCTGTGAACTTTTGATACTAAAGGACACGTCGCATCAATATAAGATAAATTTTTTAACTTTGCTTCTTCAGGAACTTTTTTAGGAACCCCGTGTGCCGAAAATATAACAGGACGCGAAATGTCTCTAATTTCTGACAATTCTTCTACAAATATTGCCCCTCTTTTTTTTAAGTCTTCCACCACCTGTTTGTTATGAACTATTTCATGTCTCACATAAACCGGTGAACCATATTTCTCTAAGGCCTTATTTACAATTTCAATAGCCCTATCGACTCCAGCGCAAAACCCTCTAGGAGACGCTAAGTATATTTTAAGATTATTTTTCATTTTTTTCTAAAAGGTATTCAAGCAATATATGCGGAAATGTTAGAGACGCCAAACCAATAAATATTACTTTTATAATTGCGTCATCCAAAAGATAATAATTTTCGAGAAAATAAACACTTATTATGAATAATATTGAAGTGATCAGGGTTAATGGTAAAGCTTTTTTTATAAATTTTTTAGCTCCTTTTTTAAAGTTATTTTTATCTAATAAATTAATTAAAGACACAGAGTGTCTAAAAGAATGTATAAAACAAAAATATAAAGTAAATGCTATCAATGGGCCGAAAGTAAAGTTTAAAAGTATTACAGGAACAGCATCTAACGCAAAATAAATCCATTCTTTTTTTGCCTTGTTTTCAATTACACAAAAATAAAAAAAAATTACACTTCCCAGTAGCGATACAGTAAATAAGATGTCTTGAAATTGAAACGTCACATTACTCATGATAAGAAAATAAAAATTAGCACCCAATAATTCGAAAATTGCAATTGTTTCTTCATTGTGAAAAAACAGAGGTGCAGCAATTATTAATGAGCCTTTAATTAAAAAAAGAAAATTATGCCATTTCTTTTTTTTATTAAAAACAAAATAAGAGTCCTCCCTACCAAAGTGATAGGACGCAATAATTAAAAAAAAAATTAGAGTAAATGTAGGAAGTAAAATCCACAAAAATATTACCAAAAATCCAACGGCAATATAATTGACGTAAAATATAAAAATTGATTTAATTTTAAGTATTTTTAGAAGATTTTCTCCTTTTAAGTTATCCAAAGCGCCATGAGAAACTCCTAAAGCTAAAATTAAAAATAAGCATATTACATTTGTAGAACCACTAGACTCTATGAATAATAAAAATGAGCGAGTCCACTGTACGAAATAAAAAAGCCATAAAGTTAAACTTATTATTAAAACTATTTTCGCATGTTTTATTAATACGTCCATTTTATTTAAACAAAGCTTTTATAAAAATCCATTTAGGCATTTTTAATATTATTAATACATCTTCAAAAAAACTACTTTTATTTGATAGAAATTTTATAACAGTGTCTGATGAACCCGCAAATAACTTATGATATATATCGGGCATTCTATCAGGATAATCTTTTAAAACTCTTAAAAAAATTCTATCAAGAAATTGGTATTTTTTTCCAATCGTATAAATTTTTTTATTTTCTATATCGTCGATATTATCACAGATGTATTTACTATGTTCTTGTATGTTTAAAAAAGTATATCCCGTACTTAATCGCGTCATGCCACCGGCAGACCCAATATTAATTTTATTATTTTTTCTAATATATGATGGATAAAAAAGTGGAATTGCACCTACCTCTTTATAGGTAATTTTATAATTCTTAATTTTTAAATTATTTTTTATATACTGTTGTATTTGCGTATCATAATTAGTTAGAGAGCCATCATCCAGTCTAGACAACCAAGTTGTTTCAATCAGTGCCTTGTTTTTAGCAAAAGGTAATGTGTAAAAAAAATGTACGCTATTTTTTTGTTCACAATTAAAGTCCATTAAGTTAATTATTTCATTATCAAAGACATCGTTGTCAGTTTCAATTTCAATACCTTGAAAATGCTGCCAAAGCTTTGATCTATCTAAATTAGTTTCTGGTACGCTATTAAATATAAAAGAATTATTGGTGCGTATTTCACTTATATTTTTAAAAAATTGAATATTTTTATTTTTAATTAACTCATCATTAATTTTTTTATAAAAATATCCGCTATCTATACTTTGATAGGGAAAATTTTTAGTTTTAAGTTCATATGATTTGGTATTTGTATTTATAGAAAAATTACTCCAATTTTTAATAACACAGTCATCAAAGTTGTGATCAAAAACTTTCCAGAAAGACCATGTTTTATCTCTTATATATTTAGATCTTGGTTCGATTATTGCTAGTGATTTATTATCCAATTTATTATTTATTTGCAGTTCGTACGCAAGGGATAGTCCAGCACATCCACCACCAATTATTATATAATTAAATTCTTTCATCTAAATTTATTTCTTCATTAATAGTAAAGTGTGTATTTTTTTTTAAATATTTTTCTGAGTTTGTAAAAAATAATTTTACCAAATCAAAAAGAGATAAAAAAGTTTCAAAAATTTTAGATAAATTTGAAACATAAATTTTTCCAGCATTATTATAATTTGTAATATTTTTTTGTTTCAATATATTGTAGCCAATCTTCCTGTATACTCTTCTAGCAACAATAATAGAGAAACGAAAACTAAATGGAATAGCTTTTATGGCTGGAAAAGCGCTATCATAAAAAGCATCAGCAATTCTAATAGTTTCTCGGATAGAATTAAAATCATGGCTTATATAGCTTCTGTTCCTCTTTTTATCTTCCACCACATCTCGTGCAATATTGGTTAGCTGCATTGCGATCCCCAAGTCCACAGCCCCTCTAATAGATTGTTTGTCTTCAACTTTTAATATTTTTGACATCATTAGTCCCACCGTTCCAGCGACTCTATAAGAATAAATAAATAAGTCATTTTTATTGCTTATTCTAATTTCATTTCTTAGATCACTTTCCACACCATCAAACAAATCATATACAACTTTAGGCGATATATTTTCTTGCTCTAAAAGATTCCAAATTTTTTTAATTATAGGGTTGTTGTATTTTTTTTTTAGGAAACTTGATTTAAAATCTGAAAATATTTTTTTTTTAATTTCCAAATTAATTTCATTATCCGCTATATCATCTAGCGTTCTGCAAAAATCATATAAAATTGAACATTTATTATAAGTTTTTTTAGAAAGAAAAAAGCCAGCCCAATAAAAAGAACGTGCGTGTTTTGAAAGTAAGTCATTATTCATTATAATAATTCATCAAGCACTTTTGCAGAAGAAAGCACCCCAGGCATTCCGGCTCCTGGATGAGTCCCGGCACCAACAAAATAAAGATTGTCAAAAATTTCTGACTTGTTATGAAACCTAAAATAAGCCGACTGAGTAAATTTTGGCTGGATAGAAAAACCTGAGCCATGTAAAGTAGACAACTCTTTTTCAAAATAGTCAGGTGTTAAGTAAAAATCACTAACAACATTCTCTTTTATACCTGGTAAGATAGTTGCATCCATTTTTTCTAAAACTAAGTCTTTGAATCTATCACCTTCATTAGACCAGTTTATGCCAGATAAATTATTAGGAACTGGAACCAAAACGTAGAAGGCATCCTGCCCTTCTGGTGACATGCTTGGGTCAGTAGCTGAAGGTCTGTGTAAATAATAGCTAATATCATCAGATAAAACCTTTTTATCAAATATCTTAGTTAAATGTTCTTTGTAGGATTTTCCAAAATAAATAGTATGGTGGGCCACGTTTTTGTATTGCTTTTTTGAACCAAAATAATAAACAAATAATCCCATTGAGTAATTCATTCTTTTTACTTTTTGATTAAATAAAAAATTATATTTTTTTTTAGATTTTATTAAATTTTTATAAACATTTGGAGGGTCAGAATTACAAACAATATAATCACAAACAATATGTTTTTCATTATTGATTTTAACACCCTTAACTTTACTACCATCGCTTATAATTTCTGTGACTTCAGCATTTTTTAAAATTTTTATGTTTTCTTCTATCATTAATTTTTCTAATGCTTTCACCACACTTCCTGTTCCGCCCATAGCATAATGAATTCCCCATTTTTTTTCTAAGAATAAAATTAGTGTGTAAATAGATGTAGTTGTAAAAGGATTTCCTCCAACTAATAACGGGTGCATGCTAAAAACTTTTCTCAGTCTTTCATTTAAAAGGAAGCTGGAAACAAGGGTGTACACAGACTGATAGCTTTTTAGTTTTAGAAGAGCGGGTATTTGTTTAATCATAAAAATTATATTATTAAAAGGTTTTATCGACAACTCAGTAAAACCTTTATCAAATATTTTCTCAGTAAAACTTACAAGTTTTTTAAATCCTATAAAATCTTTCTTAGAAAATTTTTCTATTTGACTTTGCATCAACTTTTCATTTCCCGAATAATCAAATGTTTTTCCGTCATCAAAAACAAACCTGTACCATAGGTCTAAAGGTACAATTTTAACATAGTTTGAAATATTTTTATTAAATAAAGAAAATAATTCTTTAAATAAGTGTGGTGCTGTAATAACTGTAGGGCCACCATCGTAGGTAAATTTATCTTTTTTAAATACTCTAGCCCTACCTCCTAGATCTGGATGTTTTTCCAACAATGTTACATCATATCCTTTAGCTCGCATTCTAAGTGCGGAAGCCATACCACCAAAGCCAGATCCAATTATTATTATTTTTTTTGCCATGCTATTTATGGCCTATCTTAACTAGATTTTTTCTTAAGAGCTAACTTTGTTTCTTCAATATTAGATAAGTAAATTTTATCAAGTTTGCCTTTATCTAATGAATTTTTTAGTAGTTTTTTAACTGAATCAATTGCAATTTTAACAGAAGTATTTTTGATATCTTTTAAGGCCTGTTCTTTCATTTGCTTTATTTTTTCTTCTGCACTCTTTTTTCTATTTTCCATCAACAAATGGAACTCAGTATTTATTTTTATAATATTTTTTTCTGCCTCATCATTTGCTTTATTTATCATAGATTTTATTTCTAATTTAGAATTACTTATTTTTTTTTCTTTATCACTTAATATGTTTTTAGCCTCTTCTTTAAGCGACTCAGCGCCGTCAATTTCATTAATAATGTTCTTGATGCTCTCATTTAATAAAGAACCTACTTTTTGTGGTACGCCGTAATAAACAAGCAATATAATAAAAATAAAGAATGAAATCGCAACCCAAAATGTTGCGTCTATTGTCATACGTGCCCACCTAAATTTTTTGAAGACTCAGATACTGCAGCTTTAATGCTACTTTCGTTAAGCTTATCGCCAGAAATTTTTTCAATAATTTTGGAAGTTATTTCTTCAGAAATTTTAGCAATATCATTTAAAGAACTTTTCTTTAAATTTGAAATTTCTACCTGCGCTCTTTCAATTTCTTTTTCAATTTCTTTCTCAAAATTCTTCTTCTTAGTTTGGATATCCAAATTTAATTTGTTTTTATTTTCAAAAAGTATCCTGAGCACATCTTTATGTGCGCCATCAATGATTAATTCATATTCTTTTTGTTTATTTTCAGAAATTTCTTTTAAATTTTTTGCTTCGTCTAAATCATTTTTAATTTTATTGTCTCTGTTATCAAGATTGCTTTTGATTTTTGGAATGAATAATTTAGAGATTGCCAAATATAAAGATGCAAAAACTAAAATTAGCCAAAAAGCTTGAGAGGCCCAATACTCTGGGTCTAGCTGAGGCATACCGGCCTCAGCTGCAAACAAGTCTACTTTAATAGCTAAATAAGCTACAATTAATATAAAAAATATTCTCATCTTTATTTTATTTAAAACGCAAATAAAATTATTAACGCAACAACAAGACCAAAAAGTCCAGTTGCTTCAGCTAAGGCAAAACCCAAAAGTAAATTAGGGAATTGTTTTTGTGCCGCTGAAGGATTTCTCATTGCACCTGATAGGTAGTTACCGAAAATTATTCCGATACCCACACCAGCTCCTGCCAACGCGATTGCAGCGAGGCCCGCTCCAATCATTTTTGCTGCTTCTAACTCCATGTTTCCTCCTTTTTTTATTAGTGATGTAAATTTAATGCATCGTTTAAATAGATGCAGGTTAATATTGCAAAAACATAGGCTTGTAGAAATGCAACTAAAATTTCCAAACCAGTTAATGCTACTGAAAAACCAAGCGGTAACCAGCCACCTAATAATCCTAAACTAATTACAAAGCCCCCAAATACTTTTAACATAGTGTGTCCAGCCATCATGTTTGCAAACAATCGGACTGACAAGCTTACAGGTCTGCTAAGATAAGATATTATTTCTATGACAGTAATCAAAGGTAAAAGTAACGCCGGCACGCCACTAGGAACAAAAAGTTTAAGATACCCAAAGCCGTGTTTTATAAACCCAATTATTGTTACTGCAATAAAAATAAAAATAGCTAAAATTAATGTAACAATAATATGACTAGTTACTGTAAAAGAGTAAGGCAACATGCCAACCATGTTACAAAAAAGCACAAACATAAATAAGCTAAATATAAAAGGGAAGTAAGGTTTTGCTTTAGATCCTGCCGTATCACTAATCATTTTAGCAATAAAACTATAAAACATTTCAGCTATAAGTTGAACCTTGTTAGGAACTAGTTTTTTTTCTTTAGTTCCCAAAAATAAAAATACGCAAATTACAACAGAACTAATAACCATAAATAAACTCGCATTTGTAAAAGAAATGTCTATTCCAGCAATTTTTATTTCTGGTCCTATTCTGTAAACAATAAATTGATGCATTGGATTTGTAGCCATAAAAAATTCCTTGGTTTAATCTTTTTCCTGCATTAGTTTTGCTGCTCTTATTACATTTAGCATTCCTGCTGCAGAACCTATAAAAAAGAAAATTATAATAAACCAGGGTTTAGTACCAAACCAGGTGTCTAAAATAAACCCAATTATTGTCCCAACCACAACTGCGGCAACAAGTTCCGTTCCAAGTTTAAATGCATGACCCATAAAAGAGCCTCTTTTTTGCTCACTTGAGAAGGGTTTATTTTTTAATTTAGATTTTGCAATTTTAAGGCGAGTTTTAAAGTCTTTTATTTCTGTCATTAATGCCTACGCAACTAACTCTTCAGCTTTTTGAAGGTCTACAGAGACTAGCTGGCTAACACCTTTTTCTGGCATAGTTACCCCGTAAAGTCTGTGCATTCTCGACATTGTTAGCGCATGATGAGAAATAATTATAAATTTTGTTCTAGTTATTTTAACAAGCTCATCTAGCAAAGAGCAGAATCTTGTCACATTAGCGTCATCTAAAGGTGCGTCAACCTCATCAAGTACACATATCGGGGAAGGGTTCACTAAAAACACCGCAAAAATTAGCGATAAGGCTGTTAGAGCCTGTTCCCCACCAGATAATAAAGTAATAGATTGAAGACGTTTTCCAGGTGGCGAGACCAACATTTCTAACCCAGCTTCCAAAGGATCATCTGAGTCAACTAATTCGAGTTTTGCGTTTCCTCCACTAAAAAGTTTTGTATAAACTTCATTAAACTTTCTATTAACTTTTGTAAATGCATCTAAGATTTTCTCTCTTCCCTTTTGGTTTAGCTCGTTGATGCTTGTTTTAAGTTTAACTATTGCTGTATAAAGATCAGCTCTATCACCTTCCATTTTTTTTATTTCATCATGATATCTTTTTGTTTCTTCATCCGCCCTTAAGTTTACAGAACCAAGTGACTCTCTTTGTTTTTTTATCTTTTCTAATTTTTCTTCTTGTTTTTCTATAGTTGGAAATTTTTCATTAGGTAAATTATTTAAATCAGAAATTGGGAGTAAATTATTTTCATTATCTAGTCCAAGATCATTTTTTAATGAGTAGATTAAATCTTTTTTTCTTTTTTCAATTCCTTCAATTGTAGCCTCGTTCCTTGCTTTTTTTTCACGAATTATGGAGTACTTTTCTTGTATTTCTTTTAAGTTATTAGTAATTAAGTTGTATTTCTCTTCTGCTCCACTAAGTTCTGTTTCCAGTTCTTCATTATCTTTCTTGGTATTTTCTATGTTCTGTATATTCTGACCTTTTTTAGTTGCAATTTTTTCAGGATTTTTTTGATTGTCATTTATTTCTATCTTTATTTTATTTTTTCTCTCATTAAGCTCAAGTGTCATTTTTTCTGAATTTGTCTTTAAGTTTTTCCAATTTTCTAATTCAATATCTATATTTTTAATTCTTTCTTTTCTTTTTATAGAATCACTTTTTATAGATTCATTTTTACCAAAAGATGAAGCATATTTTTCTTGAAGCAAAGTAGTTTGTTCGACATATTTTTTAAACCTTTCTATAAAGCTGCTAGTATCTGTCGAAGTTATTTTTTCTTCCTCTATTTTAATTATTTCAACAATATTTGACAAATAATCTTTAACATTATCTATTCTATTTTGATTAATTTCCTCTTGAATATTGATGATCTTCCTCTGCAATTCCTCATATATCTTCAGCTGAGATTCAGATTCCAGCAAGTGTTTCATTTCTTTAAAAAGATTATTGAACTGTAGACGTTTTTTATCTAGCTCATCTTTAGATATATTAAGATTTTTTTCAGAATTTTCTTCTATAGAAACTAATCCTTGTTCTGTAGCAATTAATTGATTTTTTTCTTCTAAAATTCTTTTTTCATTTAGAGAGGCATCTAAGGCAATGCTTCTTTCTCTTTCGAGGTCGGAGTCTAACATTTCTAGATTTTTTTGAAGTTTAATTTGTAGACCTTTAACACGACCTTCCTCTTCAATTAAGTTGGCCAGGTTTAAGTTTAGTTTCTGCAGTTTTGCAACACTCTCCATTTTTTTATCTCTCAACGGAGCCAGCCTGTTATTTTCCTCTTCTAGCAAAGAGTTGTTGTGGTTTAAGTCTATTTTTATGGCGCTAATTTCGTCATCTTGTTCACTTAATTTTTCAGCTATTTCTTTTTTATCTTTGTCAATTTCAGATAATTTTAAAAAATATAAGCCCGCTTCAATACTTTTTATTCCTCTTGAAATTTCTTTATATCTAGTTGCTTCTTCAGCCTGTTTCTTTAGGTTTTCAAGCTGTTTTTCTTGTTGTTTCTTTAACTCATCTGCCCTTTTTAAGTTATTTTCTGCTGCGTTAAGTCTTAATTCAGCCTCTTGTCTTCTTGCGTGTATTCCAGAAATACCAGCTGCCTCTTCTAAAATGGATCTCCTTTCCGAAGGCTTTGAAGTAACAAGCATGCCAATTTTACCTTGGCTAATTAAAGAAGGAGAGTGTGCCCCAGTAGAAAGGTCAGCAAAAAAAGTTTGAGCATCTCTCGCTCTTATTTCTTTTCC
>MDTF01000530.1_pt1 | contig 15118 bp, 13 predicted proteins | sample 811191 | NCBI WGS metagenome assembly MDTF01 (sample SAMN05326649, study PRJNA326480) | marine metagenome | isolation source: seawater | place: Southern Ocean | collected 2011
GGTTAACGTTAAAAAACGGTTTTAAACTGCCGTAACCGCTGGGTTTTGACTAAGCTTCTATTTATCAAATTCAATTGAACTGAAGATCAGTCACTTTCTAATCGTGCCATGTCGCTCTTAAAGGAAAAATTTTATGCTTGTAACTCCAAGTAGTAATGGTGTTAGCAAATGTTCATGCCTCGCTTTCGCTATAAGCGTACTTGTCGCAAGCGGGAACGTAAGCGCCCAAAAAATCGTGGATGAAATTGTTGTTAAAGGTCAAGGCGGTGTTGGCAGCATTCGATTAGGTGTCAGGAATGATGCCGGTAGCAGGCTAGGACTCTCAGCGCTGGATACGCCGGCCAGTGTCGGCATCATTACTCGGGAAGAGATCGCTACCAAGGGAGACTACGGTGCGCTGGATGCGGTGACCCGGACCGCTGGAGTTTCAGCCAGCGCTAGTCCGGGCAATGGTGGCACATCTATTTCTTCTCGAGGCTTTAATGGGCACAATTCCACTGTGTACACTTACGACGGGACTCGCCTGTATATCACTGCGGGCACGGTCACCTTTCCCGCTGACACGTGGACTCTAGAGCGGGTGGAAGTGCTCAGGGGCGCGGGTTCGGTGATTAACGGAGTAGGTGCACTGGGCAGCACCATCAACTATGTGCCCAAAAAACCCAAGCTCGGCGATAGTGATTTTCAAGCTGTTGTCGCTGGTGGCAGCTTCGGCATGAACAGAATCGCCCTCGGTGGCGGCGCTCAAATTTCAGAGTCAGTAGCGTTACGCTTGGACGCTTCACGGCAAGAAGAAGATGGCTTTGTAGACCGCGCCGCAGAAAAGCGGGAAGTGATAGCCGGCTCACTGTTGTTTCAGCCGAATGAAGATTTAAGTGTTCGATTAAGTGTGGACTATGCAGATGTTGATGCGGCTCCTTACTGGGGTACGCCGCTGATCAACGGTGAGGCAAGCCGATCGCATAGGCAGAATAATTACAATTTTCAAGATGGCAAGGTCAAATATGAGGACATCTGGTCTCGAGTGCATGTGCAATGGAGTCTTTCGGACAGCGTTACCTTCCGCAACGACACTTACTTAATAAAAGCCGACCGAGAATGGCAGAATTTAGAGGAGTATTCACTAAATCAGGGCACAGGCTTGATTGATAGGGTGGCCTATCTTGGCATTGTTCAAAAACAGGAGCAGCTAGGCTCTCGTTCCGACTTTTTGATTGAGTCAGAGTTGGGTGGCATGAATAACAAGTTTAGTATTGGTGCCGAGATTAATGAAATAGATTTAGACTACGCTAATAATTTTAGTACCGGCGGTTTTGGCTTTGGTGACAGTGTGCAAGTGTTTGGATTCAATCCTGACCTGCGACCGGAAACTGCGATCCCGACAATTCTTGATTACCAAACCGACACGCGTCAGGTCGCAATTTTTATCGATGACATTCTTCAAATCACAGATAAACTGAGTGTGGTAATCGGAGCTAGGTTTGATGACATCGATTTTGATCGGTTTGATTTAGCTATTGGTGGCAATCCAGCAGCAGCTTTTGATACTAAGTTTTCAGAATTCACCTGGCGCGCGGGTTTAGTTTATCAGCCCTCTGAGCAGTTGAGTTTTTACGCCCAAGCTAGCACCGCTGCGGACCCAGTAACCTCGCCCATTTCGATTAGTGCAGGCAATGCTGACTTTGACCTTGCCACTGGACGCCAATATGAAATTGGCGTTAAGCAGCAGTTCCTTGGTGGCAAAGGTGAATACACTTTGGCTTATTTTGATATTGAGAAAAACGACATCGTAACTCGTCTGCCAGCGTCGATGATTGATGAGCAGATAGGACAGCAAAGTTCAAATGGTACTGAATTTACTCTTCGAGTGAACCCAATAGATACTTTGAGTGTCGATTTTAATGTCTCGAGTATTAATGCAGAATTCGACGAGTTTTTCTCTAGAGGTTTTTCACTTGTGGGGAATACTCCGCGTAATGTTCCTGAGAATACTGCCAATCTCTGGTTGAACTGGTCTCCGATAAATAACGTGCAAATAGGTGGTGGCTTTCGCTATGTAGACTCTCGGTTTGCTAACGATCAAAATACAGAAGAAATGCCTGCGTACACAGTATTTGATGCCAGTGTTAACTGGATGGCCACTGATAATCTTACGGTTACCGGCCGAGTCAGAAATTTAACCAATGAAGAAGACTTTGTACTGGCGCCGTATGTCCCAAATCAGTGGATCTTTGGTGACCCACGTGCTTTTGAGATAAGTCTTAGATACAGAATGTAAAAGTATTTGCGATTAGTTGATTATCCAACTTCCGCTTATCCCTTAGCCGGAGGTTGGTAAAAACCGAGAAGACCATGCGGCGATGCAAGTCGCCGCATACTGTGAGTCAGCGGCCTTACTTAGTAGGTGGTCGGCGTTGTCTAGACTGATAAAGCTTTTAGGGTGGAGCGCTTCTTTATAAATTTTTTCCGCTTCGGCGATACCAACTGTCGCGTCCACTGGTGAATGCAATATCAAAAGGGCCTTATCTAACTTTTTAATGTGATCGCTGGACTGTGATCCGATATCGTCCAGGAATTGCTTTTTAACCTTAAACTTGCGGCCAGCCAAACATACTTCGGCTTCACCTTCTTTTTCAATTTTCTCAACGTCTTCGCCAAACTGCTTGCTGACGTGGTGAGTTTGGAAAGGTGCTCCGATGGTGACTACGGCGGCAATTTCAGGAATGTGGCCGGCGGCTTTTAGTACAGCAGCTCCGCCGAGGCTATGACCGATGACCATGCTCGGTGCCTTGTAGTTTTTTCGCAAAAAATCTGCTGCAGCAATTAGGTCTTCCACGTTAGAGGAGAAGTTCGTATTTGCAAAGTCCCCGTCACTGTTGCCAAGACCGGTAAAGTCGAACCGTAAAACACCGAAACCTAGGTTCACCAGAGATCGTGCTATTCGAGAGGCTGCGGCAATATCTTTGCCGCAGGTGAAGCAGTGGGCAAAGAGCGCATAGGCTTTAATATTGGCGTCCTCGGGGGCCTCTAACAGCCCGGCAAGCTTAATATCGTTGCTGTTAAATTCAATTTTGGTTCGCTTGTTCGCCATCGTTTTTCCTATCAGGTGGAGAGCGTGAATAGGGGACTAAATTGCTTAAGGCAGCGCTAGGGCTAATATTCTTGTGTCAGGGCCCGCTCCCACCGCCATAGCAATATACTGTTTACCATCCACAGCATAAGTCATCGGCGTACCCATCGGTGGCAAAGGAATTTCTAGTTCGCTGATGATGTCCCCCGTCGCCTTATTGTAGGCGCGAATGAGTGATCTGCCATTGTCGTACTGACCAAAAAATAACAGGGACTTTGTTAACAGCGGCCCATTGCGACCAAATGAGCCAACCGGGCCAGGATCTTCAATTCCCATGTCGATAATCCGCTGGCGAATGCCCTCTCCGTGAGGAATCATCCACTCCTGTTCGCCTCTGTTTAAATTAATTGCGGTGATTCGTGAATAGGGCGGTTTGATGATTGGCAGGCCTTGGGGCCCGTCTACGTTAAAGCGTTCGCCGTCAAATCTAAAATTAGATACCGCCGGGTCTTCGGGACGAACCATGCGCACATAGCGAGGCACCGACATAGAGGAGAGATATAGGATATTGGTTTCAGGGTCTATCGCGCCCCCAGACCAGTTTCCGCCGCCGCTGTAGCCCGGGAATATAATAGTACCTCTCTCGCTTAGAGGGGTGAATAGAGGGCCATAGTCAAGATCGCTAATGATATCCAAAGCTTCAGCGCGTAACTCATCGGTGAAATCGATGAGGGTCGCGTCAGTGATCCCCTGTGCTTCAAACGGAGGGGGTTTAGTTGGGATAGGCTGAGTAGGGGAAAGTCGCTCTCCTGGGACGGAAGAGGCCGGCACTGGACGCTCGACAATTGGCCAAACTGGTTCGCCGTTTTCGCGATCAAACACATAGACATAGCCTTGCTTTGAGGTTTGAACGACCGCCTTAATGACTTTGCCATCTACTTCGATATCAGCAAGCACGGGGGCTGCCGGTAAATCATAATCCCAAATGCCATGGTGAACCATTTGGAAATGCCAAACTCGTTCTCCGGTCATCGCGTCGATGCAAATCAAGCTTTCGGCAAACAGATTGTCGCCCAGCCGATGCCCACCATACCAATCATTGGTAGGAGTTCCGGTCGGCATATAGATGTAACCTAGTTCAGGGTCGGCGCTCATTAGCGTCCACACATTGGTGGCGCCAGAGTATTCCCAAGAGTCTTCCTCCCAGCTTTCCACGCCGTATTCGCCAGCCTGAGGGATGGTGTTGAACTGCCACTTTAACTCACCGCTTGGTAGTGAGAATGCTCGAACATGACCGGGGGGCGCATCGTCATAATTTCGTGGCCCGTCACTAATCGAAGAACCAACTACAACAATATCGTTTATAACCAGCGGCGCCGAGACAACGCCATAGACGCTGTCGTCAAAGTCACGGCCAAGTCCTTTTTTAAGATCGATGCTGCCACCGTCCCCAAACTGTGGGTCCGGCAATCCAGTGCTGGCGTCTAAGGACCAAAAAATCCCATCGTTGCCAGGCATTAGAATACGAGCTTGCTCGTCATTACCCCAGTAGCTCACACCCCGGTGATTGTTATTAAAGTTTGGGTGCCTGCCGTGTGCCCAAGACTCGGTATCAAACTGCCATAGTTGTTCGCCGGATTTTGCATCGATAGCCGCAACTACCCCAAGCGATGTACTTACATACAAAATGCCATTGACCATAATGGGAGTGACTTTGTATTCGGCCGCGGTTGCACGAGTATCAGTTCTAAAAATCTCGTTGTCTGGGGTGTTCCACATCCATGCAATTTCTAGCTCGCCCACGTTGCTTGCGTCAATTTGTTGCAGAGGAGAATACTTTGTGGATTGCAGAGTGTTGCCGTAATTTCTCCATTCACTCATAGCGAGATCGTCGGCGCCGTAAACTAAAGCCGAGGGGATGGAGAGAAAACTAAGACCAAGAAATAGTTTCATTTTGAGCGAAGGCTGAAATGCCACATTGCTTAGAAGTACTTTTAGAATATTCATAGATGATGGCTTGTGATCTTTGAGTCACTTATTAGAGAGAAGGAAACCACAGAATAAGAGTTCACCACAGCGTTGTCTATGACATTGCCAGATGATGAGAGATTATGCCAAACGATAAGCCCCGCGTGTATTTACGAGTGGGGCGGTGCGGCTCTAAAGCAGCTTGAGAATTTCATCTATGATCAAATCCCTGTGACTTTCCCGGAGAACATGCCCAGCCCCCTCGATACGAATGACTTTAGCGGGTATGTGAGCAAGTTGGATTTCAATGAAATCAGCATTATCTGGATGGACCAAGCCGTCTTCTTCGCCCTGTATCACGGTAATCGGCAAGTTTAGATTTTTCCAATTTTCCTGAATCTTTTCTAACTCAGATTTAACAGTCATCATTTCATTGTTCGAACGTTTGAGGCCCATACGAGATAGGCTCGCCAACCAAGATACTGGCGGGTAATGGGTCAAATTATTGTACCAGCGAGGCGCGGTTAAGTTCGGGTCGGCGGCTCCGGCCAATAAAAGCGCAGCAGAAATACACTGTGGGTGATCCATAGCAAGTTTAGGAGTTAACGTAGCTCCATAAGAATGAGCCACAATTACTAATTTATTGTTCAGGGACGCCTGCTTTATGTCACAGAGCCAGTCCCCTAGTGCGGATGACTGGAAAGTTAAGGTAGGATCAAAGCGGCCATTTACAATCGACCTTCCCCATCCTGGCCGATCGATAGTGATATTTCGTGTTTGTGCCAGTCTTGGGTCAGTAATGTATCCAGAGAAGAAACCCATACTACCCGGCGTGCCATGAATGAACACTAAGGCTGTGCCAGCGCTATTGCCACTTTCTAGGTAGTGCAGAGCGGTATGATCTAGCTGAACGGTCTGCTCGATAGCAGGATTTCCGTTGCTATCGAGTACGCTAATTGGGTCAACTTCAAAAGAAATGCAGCTGCTTAAGACGATAAGCGTTGTCACGATTACCGCGGTGATAGATAACAAAGATTTGCTTTGTAGTTTCATATTTCGCAGACGCTCGGTAATGACGAAGGTTGATGACCTCTAGCTTGCCAATTTTGTTGAGAAAATCTCAATTTATTGACTTATTTGGCAGCGCTGAGCTGTGCTGAACTCCCTGAATATTTTGACTTCTGGGTCAATCTGAATTCGTGCACTGCTTTGCACCGCATGACTTGAGCCATCGCTGCGTATTGACAGAGTGGTGGACCTGCTCACGTTATGTCTACCGCTTTCAACTGCACCGTCTTCATATAAGACCACCGGTATATCCAATATTAGGTTTGGTAAGTCTTTAAAAGATAAACGTAATTCGTCATTACTGCGATCAACTTCCAACGTCGGAATGTCTTTCGAGAACAAATACGCATCAAAAAACCAGCGTAAATCCTCGCCGTACTCATCGCTTGCTATGGTGATAAAATCCTCGCTACTGCGTTTGGTTGGTGTGATTGGATAGCTTAGTGACCAAGGTTCAGGCGTATCATAAATTAATCGCCTAACTGCATTCCAAAATTTCTCCTCCCCCATCATCCAGCGCAGTGTATGCAAGGTCCAGCTACCTTTGAAATAAGGGTCGTTGGAATCAAAATAATCCATGGATACATCTTCTTCAGGAATGACAGGCTTGCAGCTAGCAATAGCATTGTAGTTCCGCCACATTTTGCTCCAAAACCCCGCATCCCCGATAACATCCTGTGCATAGACTGGCTGCATATAATTAGCAAATCCCTCGTGCAGCCAAAAATCGCGACTTGCTTCTTGAGTCATGAGATTGCCAAACCATTCGTGAGCGAACTCATGCTGCATTAGCCAGTCAAATCCGTCAGGGTCTTGTCGAAACTTATTGCCGTAACCGTTCATGGTCTGGTGTTCCATTCCTAGATAAGGGATCTCAACAATGCCGATTTTTTCGTTGCCCCAAGGGTAAGGGCCAAGAGTGCGCTCGTAAAAATCCAGCTGTGATAAAAAATCCGTTTTGATCAGATTTTCGATTTTCCCCATGTCCTCAGTGATGTGATAGAACACTATTGGAAAAGTGCTTGGCGATTCATCGCCAGTGCCTATCAAACTTTGATGCTCAAGTTCGAACGTTTTAAATGGTCCGATATTAATTGCCAAATGATACGCAGAGATAGGGTTAGTGGTTTGCCAGTGGTAACGTGTTTTATTCTTTATCGATTGCTCAGAGACTAAGACGCCATTCATTACAGCGACAAGATCATTTGGCACGGTAATGAGCATATCGGCGCCGCGCTCTGGTTTGTCAGAGATATGGTCTTTGCAGGGCCAATACAAATCGCAGCCTCTGCCTTGCACTGCGGTGGCAACCCAATGCTGTCCTGATTCGGTTCGATTCCACACAAAACCACCATCCCAAGGTGGGTTCTCAGCTTCATAGGGTCTGCCCTTGTAAGAAACTGAGGTTGTGAATTCTGACCCGCGCGCTAGAACGTCAGTAGTGATTAGCAGCTTGCCATTAAACGATTCGAAGTCGGCTTGGCGTTCGTTAACGGTGACCATCGCAATCTTAAAGCGCGGATCGAAATCCAGTTCAATCTGAGTTATCTCCCCTAAAGCGAGCGCTGTCATACTGACATTACCGATAATAGTTTTTTGCTCTGGAACAACTTCAATCTCAAGCTGGTAATGCTTCACATCGTAAAGCGCTTGCAGCGCAGTCAGTTCACCGCTGGAAACAGCTGTTACCGGGTTTAAGGATGGGTTGGTTGCGCAACCTTGTAAGAGTGCATAAGCAGATAAAATGAAGGGAAGACAGAATTTCATGGGTGGTCCAAAGGTGAGTTCAATTAAAGCCGAGCTGACCCAGCTTAATTGTGTTCGCCTGCTAAGCACAATACCTAAGTATAATAACTAAGCCCTGCAGGGACTCTAGCAAGGCTATATATTAGCGTAAACATAACAAATGGCGCGATCTCTAATTATAGTGCCACTATTGAGGTGGCACGTGAGGTATTACGATGCTGGGACATTAGCAGTTTGATCACCAATATATAGGTATCCATGAAATCAAGACACTTTTTTGCAGTGCAACCAATAAGCATTTTTAACAGTCTTGACCTTGAAATGGCACTCATCACTAGAACGTCGATAGAAGGTTTTTCTTCCCTTTTCTCCAAAACAACTGTCGGTGTTTCATCTAGCAAGTGAGGCTGGTTGGCAGTTGCGGGATAAGCGGACAGTAATTCGTCCATTGACTTGGGATGTGCTGTTTAAATTATCTCGGCGGCAAGAACAACATGGTTTCCATTTCAACTACGGGTTTTAATCAGAGGGAGGGGAGCCCGGGCAATGTTGAACTAATTGTCAGCTGCTGTTACCCCGATCATGAAATTCTACGGCACCAAAGCCTCGGCAATGGGCAATAACAATGTCCGCGTATATTCAGGTTGCTTTGCTAGCAATTAATCCATAGCGAGGTAAGGCCAATCAGCGTCGCTAGAAGAATTATACCCATCTGCACGCAGCCTAGTGGATGGGCCGTCCACGTTTTGAATTGTTCGGTCGCAGTATTTGAGACTTCTTTGTATTTGATTGACATCGAGTCTAAGAAAATCACTGTGCAAATACTTTTTGAAAAGCAACACAGCATAAAATTGATTCGGCAGCTTTTTTGTCATTGACCAAGCCCCTAGTTTTTTGGATCTCTAAGAGCCGCAAGTTCCGGGTGGTTGGTACTGTGACTCACATAGCTCGGACCTATGGCGCTAACAAAATGGCGCGCGAACAGCTCGCAAATGAGCAAGCTGTCATTACTGCATCCATGGTTGCGATTAGAAATGAGAAATGAGAAATGAGAAAGGCGCAAGGTAGCCTGCTTATTATAACACTTTGCCAATCAATACATGGATACCAGCGCCGAGAATATTGCCAGGGCCGTAAAGAGTGACCTGAGTCAAATTCAAGCCTCTGCTAAGTGTAGTGATATCCACCAGTGTTACTAAGTGTTGGTAAGGTTTAAGGGTGTATTAAGTCGGTTCAGAGTAACTCTCAATGCTAAGCTGATGTTGATCTTTACCAAAGAGATAGGGGGACTATCGGGTATGGCTGCTTGCAAGAATTGCTACATAGGTTAAGCTCCGTATCCGTTCATCGAAGTTCATCGAAGTTCATCGAGCGTTAATGGTTTGTGGTTATTTATAATGACGACCAGCTGAAAATTGTAAAGACTGCTGAAACGCAGGGAGAATTAGATGGCTGAGCCAACTTCATACGTCCCCCCCAAGGTTTGGAAGTGGGATTCCGAAAACGGTGGTGCTTTTTCAAAAATAAATAAGCCAACCGCCGGTGCTACGCATGACAAAGAACTCCCAGTGGGCAAGCATCCATTGCAGTTGCATTCTTTGGCTACTCCAAATGGCGTCAAAGTAACGGTAATGCTAGAGGAGCTGCTAGCGCTCGGTTTTGAAGGCGCCGAGTATGATGCCTATCTAATTAATATATCCGAAGGAGATCAGTTTGGCAGCGGGTTTGTCGGTGCCAATCCAAATTCCAAAATCCCAGCGCTTATTGACAACAGCGCGTCAACGCCGATTCGTCTATTTGAGTCAGGTGCCATACTGCTTCATTTGGCCGAGAAATTTGGTGTATTAATTCCTAGTGAGCCGATGCTTCGAGCGGAGTGTATGTCGTGGTTATTTTGGCAAATGGGCAGCGCTCCTTATTTAGGCGGGGGTTTTGGCCATTTCTACGCCTATGCGCCTATAAAAATTGAGTACTGCATCGACCGCTTTGCAATGGAAGTAAAGCGCCAGCTAGATGTGTTGGATCGCCACTTGGCTAACAACCGCTACATGTGTGGGGATGAGTATTCGATTGCTGATATCGCGATTTGGCCTTGGTATGGAGCTGTTTATACCGGAGCGGTATACGATGCCGCAGAGTTTCTCGACACAAAATCCTATAGCAATTTGGGTCGATGGGCAGATGAAATCTCTCAGAGAGAAGCGGTAAAAAGAGGAAGAATAGTCAATAGAGCCTGGGGGCCGCTAGATAAGCAGCTACGTGAACGGCACAGTGCTGCTGATTTTGAGAACCGAACTCAGGACAAATTGGATGCTCAGGTAACCGATTAAACCGAAAGCAGAATAAAGCAACGAAGCGTAAAGCAGTAAAATGTACTTCAGCTAAAGAGCAATTATAATGAAGGCAACGTTTATCAGGTTGCCTTAAAGAAATGCGAGGGGTGCAATTAATTCTGTTCCTCGCCCAGCATCTACTTTAGTCTTCGCACACCTAATATCATAAATGAGGGAAGAGTATGAGAATCAAAATAGTGACAAAAATCGCCGCAACAGCAGGAATGCTCTGTCTAATTCTGTTGGCAAGCTCTGTGCTGCAACCGAACTCTGTGGTTCATGCACAGGACCAAAAAGTCTATGAAATGAGAACTTACACTGTTGCGCCAGGACGTCTTCCTGCGCTGCTTAAACGATTTTCTGGCGGAGAAGTGGATCTCTTCGTTAAGCACGGTATGACCAGCGTGGGCTATTGGGTCCCAGATAATGATGAGCTATCCGAGAATACCTTGGTATATATGCTGGCTCATGACAGCCGTGAAGCTGCTGCAGCCTCATGGAAAGCATTTGGTGCTGATCCTCTATGGCCTCCCATGCGAGCCGCGTCGGTAGAAGACGGTCCGATCGTCACTGACGTTCAAAACATGTTCTTAGATCCAACTAATTTTTCACCGCTTCATTAAGCAAACAGCAACCGGGTATTTAGATTCTAAATACCCCTCAATTTAAGTAGTGAGTTATCAATGTCTATACCTACCATTATGCAAGATCGCCTTTCAATACCAGTAGTTGGGGCACCTCTGTTTATTATTTCTGGCCCAGAACTCGTGATTAGCCAATGTAAGGCTGGAGTGGTTGGATCGTTCCCTTCACTCAATGCTCGTCCAGCTGAGATGCTTGATACTTGGCTTACCCAAATCAACGAAGAGCTCGATGCATATAATCAAGCTAATCCAGACTCTCCTGCTGCACCATTCGCGGTAAATCAAATAGTCCATAACTCTAATGACCGACTGATGCATGATGTGGAAATGTGCGTCAAACACAAGGTGCCGATTGTGATTACATCACTGGGCGCAAGGCCAGAAGTGTTCGATGCGATCCATTCCTATGGTGGAATTTGTTTGCATGATGTTATCAACAATCGTTTTGCTAAAAAAGCGATCGAGAAAGGAGCTGATGGACTCATTTGTGTAGCAGCCGGTGCTGGAGGCCATGCGGGAACTCTTTCTCCAATGGCTTTTATCCAAGAAGTGCGTGAGTGGTTTGACGGTCCTGTGTTGCTATCCGGTGCCATTTCTACTGGTCAAAGCGTGTTAGCAGCTCAGGCTATGGGCGCTGACCTTGCCTATATGGGATCTTCCTTTATCGCGACGAAGGAGGCAAATGCAGATCCGGCTTATAAACAAGCCTTGGTTGACTTCGCATCGAGCGACATTGTTTATACAAATTTATTTACCGGTGTTCACGGCAATTACTTGAAGCCATCGATTGAGGCCGCTGGCTTAGATCCAGATAACCTTCCTGAAAGCGACCCCTCAAAAATGAATTTTGGTTCCGGCAGTAGTTCAAAGGCAAAAGCCTGGAAAGATATTTGGGGCTGCGGTCAGGGAATTAACGCGATTAAGGAAGTTCAGGCTACTGGAGATCTAGTGGCAAAGCTCAGAGCTGAGTATGAAGCGGCTAAAGCTAAAGTTCTATCCTCTTAAGTTTCATTTTTTCCTTTGCGAAAGCTCGATCTAAATAATAGGGCTGGAAACAAAGTCAGGATAACGTGTGAAAAAAAGGCCGAGTAGTTAGTTAAAATTACTCGGCCGAGGGAGAGCCACTGGAGAGGCAGCTAGTTCTCAAAAAAAACAGGTGTTACTAAAGTGTCGCTAAAGTCTTGCTACGGAAGTGCCGCAGTAAGGTTTGCTATAGGTGATAACCGATCATAATTTGTGTTCACATTTTTATCTTTACTGTTGTAGGACATTGCTAATTCTAGGTCTTTAATCGCACTGTCTTTATCACCGCTCATGGCTTTGGCAATAGCCATATTGGAATAAATTGAAGCGGTCGCTGAATTGATAGCCATTGGACTTACTGCAAATGCTTTTTTAGTCTTGTTAATGGCTGCGTTACAGGTACTAATTGCTTGGTCGAAGTCTTTAAGCAAAATCTGTGCAACACAGAGGTTGTTGGCTTCAAAATGGTCAAGGCCGGTTAGGCTGACTCCGCTAAATTTTGACTCGATGCTTTCGATATCCGCAGAGATAAGGCTACGGAATCCTATAGTGTCTCCAAAGGCGGTTAGTCGGTATTCTGCTAGGACTGAGCCTGCAGCTGTTATAGATAAAGCGCCGGCAATCAATAGTGAAGCAATGCGTGATCTAGCTTTCGTACGTTTCATGTCGTTCTCCAAGAAGGTAAATAAAACAAACAAAGGAAATAAATAAGTAGCTTGTACTGATAGTAGTGAGTGAAATGAGTTTCGACAAAGTATGAATAATCACTTAATGGATGAATAAAATTCATCCATGTTGTGGGAATATCTCAGCAATCCAATTCCATAGAATGTTGACAGATTTATTGTCTTTAGAATTATCGTTCAAAACCATCCAGTAATAATCTTTTGTCACCAGATTGGTTTTATGAAGCGGCTTCAAAGCACCTGTATCGAACCATGCCTGACTTACCGGCATGGGCACTAAAGCTACACCAACTCCTTTCTCCGCGGCCCTTGCTAGAGCGAACATGCTATCTACAAAAATAATTTGCTTGGTTTTGCGTTTCGATATTCCCGCGCGCTTCGCCCATTGAGTCCAGGCATTAGGTCGAGCCTTGTGAAGCAATATCGTTGCAGACTCTAAGGCGTCCACAGGGTCGATCCCGTTGCTTTGCCATTGTGCGAACTGCTTGCGACTGCAAGCGGGTATATAGCTTATTGGGAATAATTTCTTAACATGGGATGCAGGAGGGGTGTGCTGTGAGAGAACAATATTGATATCCGCTATTGGGTTAAGGGACTCACTGGTCTCCATGGACTCGATACGCAGATCAATATTCTCATGTTGCTTAGAGAATTCACTGATTCTGGGTATGAGCAATTCACTGGCGAAGAATTCAGGCATTTGAATTAGTAGGCGCTGCTTGCCTGAGTTTTGCTTTACGGTGTCCAGTGCCTGATCAATTGCCTCAAGATAGGGATGTATTTCTTCGAACAAATGGCAGCCTTCATTGGTAAGTGAGACTGAGCGAGTTTTTCGTTGAAACAGCTTTGTGCCCAAATCATTTTCCAAATCGCTGATTTGGTGACTGACAGCACTGGCGGTAAGGCAGAGTTCGCTTGCTGCTTTTTTGAAACTAAGTAACTCGGCGGCGGTACAAAATGTACGAAGGCCGCGATGTTGAAATTGCATGTTGGGTCCAGCTTTGGATTAGAGTGCGACTGGGTTTCGGACAACACAAATGTGTTTCTAGTCTACCCACACAAAGCATTAACTATGCCAAGCTGAGGTACCTGTTTTTGGAGGTGGCAAGAGGGGGTTGGCAAGCTGTTCGAGCCATATTGGTGCGCAACGGGTGCGCTTGCTCGATTTTGGTGTTAACTCACATTAACGACTTGCTCATTATGGTCTGCGCGGTCTTTTGATTCGTCAACATAGTACCAGCACCCTTTTATTCGTTGAAAGCGAGAGCGTTCGCGGTGAAGGCCTATCTCTCCACTAAATTCTAGAAAGTAGGCTATGAATTCAACCACTGCTTCATTATGGTCCTGGTTAGACTCAATAATTTTGAGGGATTGCCAGTTCGTAGTCTGCATGGAGAGAGAAGCAGCATCGAGCCCAGCGCGATGATCTGGGTGCCACGTTGCCAGCAAATAGTCGCCGTACCCTCCAAGAGCATAGGCTGTATAGCGCGATCGCATTAGCTTTTTAGCTGTTTTAGGAAGTACAGAGCCTTCTAGTAAAAGGCCGCAGCATTGCTTGAAGGGTTTGCCTGAGTCACAGCAGCAGACAGTCGCCTTCATTGACGGTTTATCTCACTGGTTGATTGATAAGCTAACTGAAATTCCTTGTCTAGTTTCATTAGCCGTTGAACTGAAGATTTCATGATGTGAGACCACCGTAGACGTTGATATGGATCGATTCTGATCAAGTTGCGTTCGTTCTGCTTGCGCTATTCTACTCAAAAATTAGTCGATACAGACAAAAATCTGAAACTAATGAAACAGACACCTACTCCTCTCATCGCCCGATTGCGGCTAGCATTACCGACTTTATTTGCGCAGGCAGCGGTATCCCAAGCTGTGGTTGTTGCGCAGAGTTAGTGACGATGTCCAATATATCGAGCTGTGGGCGCCTCTAGAAACTCGGAACTCGGAAATCGGAACTCGAAATTCGAAAATCGAAATTAGTAATTCATGATGTCTATGCGGCTGGGCTTAATAGCCAAACAGGTCTCGCGGATTGGGTTGCCTATAGAATGACCAAAGAGGCTGTGGGTGTTGCATCGTTGCTTTCTCGGAGTTGGCAACCTGATCGCTTAGTAAAAATCCCTGACGAATTGGAAATCATGGAATCAGCGGCAGCTCAGGTCTCTTTAGCGCGTATTAGCCAAAGTGATAACCCTTATGGAGGAGGCACCCTGCCCCCGTAGCAACCTGAAAATCGCGTGCATTTTGCGCCATTTACGAGCTTTGCGAATACACCTTATTGGCGAGACCTTAACAACTTGACCAATATGGTGCCTATGCGCCCCTTCTGAGATTAGGTGCGTGGGTTAAGGTTGGACAATCTTTAAATACACTTTCGGCTCTAGGGGATGAGCTATACGTTATTACGGCCCCCTGTTTTTGATAACCGAGTCTTTGAATATTAATTCCACCGCTGCCGAATTTAATCCTGCCGCTTATTTTAAAGCTGGGGTGGATGAAAGCGGCTATGCAGCTTTTGTGTTTTGGGAAGATCTTGCACAATCAGTGGATTAGTGTTTTTGCCAAGTCTTAAAC